>Ga0255758_10000914_pt1 | contig 32003 bp, 29 predicted proteins | sample 011ome_24_FD_179958 | JGI IMG/M metagenome (GOLD analysis project Ga0255758, IMG submission 179958) | Coastal salt marsh microbial communities from the Groves Creek Marsh, Skidaway Island, Georgia - 011513CT metaG (version 2) | ecosystem: Environmental > Aquatic > Marine > Intertidal zone >... | reverse complement strand
GGCCCAAAGCATTTTGTCCACAAGATCACTAGAGCAAAATTAGAGTCTTTGGTTGAAGATTTGGTCGATAAGAGTTTAGAGCCATTAAAATTAGCTTTAACAGATGCAAAGATAGAAAAATCTGAAATATCTGAGATTTTGCTAGTTGGCGGACAAACTAGGATGCCATTGGTGCAAAAGAAAGTTGCAGAATTTTTTGGCAAAGAAGCAAGAAAAGACTTAAACCCTGACGAAGCTGTAGCTGTTGGAGCTGCAATTCAAGGGTCTGTTTTATCTGGAGATACAACAGATGTTCTTCTTTTAGACGTGACGCCACTAACTCTTGGAATTGAAACTCTTGGCGGCGTTTCAACTCCTCTTATTGAGAAGAATACAACAATCCCAACTCAAAAATCACAGACTTTTTCTACTGCTGAAGACAACCAAACGGCTGTTACAGTGCATGTTATTCAGGGTGAAAGAACACAAGCATCACAAAATAAATCCCTTGGTCAATTTAACTTAACTGATATACCGCCTGCTCAAAGAGGCACACCTCAGATAGAAGTTTCATTCGATTTAGATGCTAATGGAATTTTAAATGTATCAGCAAAAGATAATAATACTGGGAAAGAGCAATCAATTGTTATCAAAGCGTCAAGTGGCTTATCAGATGAAGATATTGAAAAAATGGTCAAGGATGCAGAAGCTAATGCCGAAGATGATAAGAAATTTGAAGAATTAGTAAAGACTAAAAATAATGCAGACATGTTGGTCCATGCTACAAGGAAAACAATTTCAGAATCAGGCGATAAATTGACTGACGAAGAAAAAGACCAGGTAGAAAATGCTGTTAAATCATTGGAAGAAGCCATTAAGGGTGAAAATGTTGATTCTATTGAGGCATCAACAAAAGAACTCAATGATGTTTTAACACCTCTTACGCAAAAGCTATATACGCCGGAAGAAGGTGCGACTGCATCAGACTCAGAAGGAGATGCTTCAGACAACGCAGGTGATAATACCGTAGATGCAGAATTTGAAGAAGTTAAAGAAGAAGACAAATAACTTATGTCCAAACGAGACTACTATGAAGTCTTAGGGGTTTCTAAGGGCGCCTCAGGTCCGGAGTTAAAAAAAGCTTTCAAAAAGAAAGCTATGAAATTTCATCCTGACAGAAATCCTGATAATCCTGAAGCAGCAGAAAAATTTAAAGAAGCTGCAGAGGCATATGATGTTTTATCAGATTCTCAAAAAAAATCAGCATATGATCAATTTGGCCATTCTGGTGTTGATGGAATGGGCGGTGGTGGACCTAATTTTAATGATATAAATGTCGGAGATATTTTTGGTGATATCTTTGGAGATGTTTTTGGAACTAGATCATCTTCTAGAAGACCACAAAGAGGTCAAGATCTTCAATACAATATTGAATTAACTCTGAAAGAAGCAGTCCTAGGAGTTCAAAAGAAAATAAAAATTCCTTCTCATAGAGAATGTCCTGATTGCAATGGAAGTGGTGCAGCAAAAGGCTCTAGCCCAAGCACTTGCACGAATTGTAATGGCGCTGGGCAAGTAAGAATGCAACAAGGATTTTTTTCAGTTCAACAAACTTGTTCAGTTTGCTCAGGGACCGGGCAGGTTATTAAAAATAAATGCAAAACATGTAGAGGTGTTGGAGCAATAAAAGATAACAAAACCTTATCAGTAAACATTCCATCAGGTGTTGATAATGGAGACAAAGTTAGACTAAGTGGTGAGGGTGAGTGGAAAAAAGGCGGTCGGTCAGGAGACCTATATGTTGCAATAAGAATTGCTGAAAATCCAATTTTTGATAGAGATGGTAGAGATTTATATATTGATGTTCCCATATCATTCGAAACTTCAATTATTGGCGGCTCTATTAAAGTCCCAACACTTGAAAATTTTATATCTCTCAAAATTCCTGCTCAAACCCAGACAGGTAAAGTATTTAGAATAAGAAATAAAGGTGCATCCATAGTAAGAGATAGCAGAAGAGGAGATATTCTATGCAGGGTAATAGTAGAAACTCCATCTAGCTTAAATAGAAAACAACTAAAGCTTCTTAATCAGTTCACATCTAGCCTCGATGAAAATAATTACCCAGGAACAGACTCGTTCAATAAAATTTCATCAAATTTAAATGATTAACCTCTACTTAAACGGAGCTTCAGGAAGAATGGGGGCCGCTGTTAAAAGTATTATTTCAGAAACCAATGATTTTAATCTGCTTGATAAGGATTTATCTGAGGAGCATGACTGTATTATAGATTTCTCTAGGCCAGATTCATGTATCAATCTAATACTAGAACGTAAAAATAAGAAAATTTTAACTCCATTAATTATTGGAACTACTGGATTTAATGAGCAACAACTAGGAGTAATTGAGGAGGCTGCAAAATTTTCCCCAATTCTTTTATCTTTTAATATGAGCCAAGGGATATCTAATTTAAAAAAAGGAATTAAGAAAATTATCCAAGATTTAAATAGCTCAACTATATGCACTATAAATGACTATCACCATGTTAATAAAGTTGATGCACCCTCTGGTACAGCTATAGAGTTAAAAAATTTTATAGAAGAAAAAGATAAAAATAAATTTATTGAGTCAATAGAAATTAAATCTTTCAGAGAAGGCGATTTCTTTGGCATACATGAGGTAGATTTTAAAAGTAACGAAAATCACGTAACTTTAAAACATAAGGCATTATCTAGACTGATATTTGCAGATGGGGCATTACGCGCCGCTAAGAAAATTATCAATAAAAATCCAGGATTATATAATTTAGAGTCAATTTAAAATTAAATGATAATTTCCTTTTAAATCAACAATAACTTATATAAAATACTCGAACTTTAATCACGAAGACCTTACAAAGATATTGCTTGGGTGCTCAATGAGTTGGCAATACAAAGGTTGGAGAATTTAACCCTAAGGAGAATGAAAATGAGCGTCGTTTCAATAAAAGACCTGCTTCATGCAGGAGTCCATTTTGGTCATCAAAAAAGATTCTGGAATCCAAAAATGGATAAGTATATTTTTGATACTAGAAAAAAAATCAGCATTATAGATCTTGAGTTAACACAAGAACATTTGAGTGCAGCTGCTTCTAAGGTAGAAGATATTTGCTCTAAAGGTAACAAAGTGTTATTCGTAGGAACAAAGAGATCTGCAAGTAAAACTATCAAAGAAGAGGCATCTAGGCTTGATTTGCCATATGTAGATAAAAGATGGCTTGGTGGAACACTTACTAATTGGAAAACAATTAGAGGGTCGATTAGAAGGTTGCAGGATATTGAAGAAATGATTTCTTCAGGGAGAATTGAAAAGCTAATCAAAAAAGAGGCTGTTGAGATTCAAAAAGAATATGTAAAACTCCAAGCAAGCGTTGGTGGTATAAAGGATATGAAAGGCCTTCCAGATGCGATTTTTGTCATTGATGTTAAATACGAAAAAATTGCAGTATTAGAGGCAAAAAAAATGGGCATCCCAGTAATAGCTCTTGTCGATACCAATTCTAATCCAGATGGAATAGATACTGTTATACCTGGAAATGATGATGCTATAAGATCTATTAGATTAATCACGAAGATTATCGCAGATGCTTGTGAGAGAGGTCTCGAATCTTCTAAGGGCTTTGTAGCAAAATCTGAATCTAGTACTCCAATAATTCAAAAAGCAAAAAAAGACGAAGTCAAAACTGAAGCAGTTGTTGAGAATATAGAAGAGTTTAAGGAAGAAGCTAAAGAAGTTGCAGAAACTTCTAGCGACAATGTTGAAGAAACAGAAGTTAAAACTGATGAGGTTGAGAGTGATGCAGAATCAATCAAAACTGAAGAAGAAAATAAAGAGGAAAATTAAGATGGAAATTACAGCAGCCTTAGTAAAGCAACTTAGAGATATGTCTGGTGTTGCTATGATGGATTGTAAGAAAGCTCTCGTGGAGTGCGAGGGTAATCTTGATAATGCATTAGATCTATTAAGATCAAATAGCGCTTTAAAAGCAGAAAAGAAAGCGTCAAGAGTTGCAGCAGATGGAGTACTCAAAGCTTATGTTGGGGACGAATATTCCACAATCGTAGAAATTAATTCTGAAACTGATTTTGCAGCAAAAGATTCCAAGTTTATTGAATTCACTAATGATGTAGCTGATTTTATAGCATCCAACAAAGTTGAAGATATAACTGTTTTACATGAATCAGAAATTGAATCTAAAAGAAAAGCCTTAGTGCAAGCAATTGGTGAAAATATACAAGTAAGAAGGTTAGAAACTTTAACTTATTCAAATGATTTAAATACAGGTCTGTACATTCATTCTGATTCAAAACTTGCTACTGTTGTTGTTTTAGATGGTGGCAATGAGGACCTTGCAAAGGATATTGCCATGCATGTCGCTGCAACTAATCCAATTTGTTTATCCTCTGATCAAATTGATCAAGATGTCTTGGAAAGAGAGAAAGCAATTTATCTAACACAAGCCAAAGAATCAGGAAAACCTCAAGAAATAATGGATAAGATGGTAGAAGGTAAATTAAAGAGATACTTATCAGAGGTTTCTTTAGTTTCCCAAGCTTTTGTTAAAGATCCTGACACAACCATTGAAGCATTACTCAATAGCAATAATGCAACAATCCAATCCTATTCAAGACTAAAAGTTGGAGAGGGTATAGAAGTAGAGACTAAAAACTTTGCTGATGAGGTTGCAGAACAGTTAAAATAATTCGATGTCTGAATTAATATATAAAAGAGTTCTCGTGAAATTTAGCGGGGAGTCTGTTGCTGGTCAAGATGATCATGGTATTGATCCAACTATATTGGATCAAATGGCAGATTCAGTAAAAACATGTAAAAAACTAGGAGCCCAAATTGGGGTTGTAATTGGCGGCGGCAATTTATTTAGAGGCGAAAAGCTTAATAAAGCTGGAATGGATAGAGTAGCTGGTGATCATATGGGTATGTTGGCCACAGTCATGAACGGTATAGCTTTTAGAGATGCCTTGGAAAGAGCTGGAATTAAAACAAGAGTAATGTCAGCAATTGCTATGCCCGGAATAGTTGAGCACTATGACAGAAGGCTGGCAATCCAATTACTTAATGATGGTTTTGTTGTTATTTTTACCGCAGGTACAGGAAATCCATTTTTTACAACGGATACAGCTGGATGTCTAAGAGCAATTGAAACTCAGTCTGAAATAATGCTTAAAGCTACTAGAGTAGATGGAGTTTACGATTCTGATCCAGAATTAAATGAAAACGCAGTTTTATTTGATAAATTAACCTTTGATGATGCTATTACTAAAAACTTAAAAGTAATGGATGCTACAGCTCTTACATTAGCTAGAGACCATCAGTTACCAATGAAGGTTTTTAATGTAAATGCAGACGATGCTTTAAAAAATATCATTTGTGGCGAAAATATAGGTACACTAATATCTTGATATGGAAGAATTAATAAATAACACATCTAAGCGAATGGAGAAGTCTCTTAGCTCACTTTCTTCAGCTTTTAATAAAATTAGAACAGGTAGAGCAAATCCTGCTTTATTAGATGATATTAAAGTTGACTACTATGGCAACCCAACCCCTCTTAATCAGGCCGCTAATATTAGTGTCGAAGAGGGAAGATCGCTAGTAATTTCTCCTTGGGATAAAAGCTTAATTCCTGAAGTTGAGAAAGCCATTCTTAATTCTAATCTTGGTCTAAATCCAAGCACATCTAGTGATTTGATAAGAGTTACTATGCCTTCATTGACTGAGGAAACAAGACAAGATTACATAAAGCAAGCCAGGTCAGAAGCTGAGAATGCAAGAATATCAATAAGGAATATTCGAAGAGATTCAAATTCATCTGCAAAAGAAGAGCAGAATAATGGAGATATTTCAGAGGATGATCTCAGAAGAATTGAAGACAGAGTTCAAAAAGAAACAGATAAATATATTTCACTTGTTGATGAAGAGTTAAAGGCAAAAGAAGCAGACCTTTTAGAAATATAATAAGCCTTATGGCTAAATCCATAAAACCAAGCCAATTTAACCAACTTAAAAATGTAGCTATCATTATGGATGGTAATGGCAGATGGGCAAAATCAAATGCGCTTCAGGTCAGTAAAGGTCATGAAAAAGGAGTTGCAGTTGTAAAAGACATTGTAGAAGAATCTATAAATCAAGGCATAGATTCTCTAACATTGTATGCCTTTAGTTCTGAAAACTGGGGCAGACCACCTCAAGAAATAAATTCAATTAAAAAACTAATATTAAAGGCTATTGATGAGCAACTACCGGATTTAATTGAGCAAGAGGTATCTTTAAGTTTCTTTGGTGAATTAGATAAATTTGGAAAAAAGATTATAGAAAAGATAGATTTTGCTGAAAAGTCTACAAAATATGAAAATTCAAACTTGAGGCTAAATATAGCGCTGGGTTATGGTGGGCAGCAAGATATAGTAAATATAGTCAAAAAATCTTCAAAAGATATACAGAATAATATAATTTCAATAGATGAAATCAATCATGAATATATTCTGAAAAAATCATTAGTTCCCGAAAGTGATATTGATCTATTGATAAGAACAGGTGGGGACAAGAGAGTTAGCAATTTCCTTTTATATCAAATAGCTTATTCTGAGATCATGTTTACCAATGAATATTGGCCAGATTTTTCAAAACAGAGATATCAAGAATTAGTAAATCAATTTAAAAAAGTGAGTAGACGTTTTGGAAAAAGAATTTAAATCAAATTTCTTAACTAGAAGCATTACTGGAATATTATTAACACTTCCAATTGTTGGAATTGTTTACTTTGAAAATATATATATTCTTCTAACGTCAGTTTTTTTACTGTTATTTGCATCAAATATTGAGTGGCTAAAAAACTCTAATAATCAAATTCTATTTGGCAAAGTGCTATTTCTAATATTATTTTTTAGTTACCTTTTTGCTTCAGTAAATCTTATTCAATTAACAATCCTGATTTCAGTTTTATTTTGGTTGGTCTTTGGTGTATATCTAGTTTTAGGTAAAACCTCTAAGTTATCTTTAGTTAGTTTTGATAATTTTTATATAAGGTTTTTAGTCCTCCTATCATTTTATTCTTGTTCACTCTATCTTATGAAAGTAAGCGACATTTTTATATTTTCAAATTTCATTTTATTTTTTATATTAATTATTAATTCAGCAATATCTGATAGTTCTGCATATTTGGTGGGATCTTCAATAGGAAAAACTCCATTATTTCCTGACATTAGTCCAAATAAATCCTTAGAAGGTTTCTTAGGTGGTCTTGGAGGGTGTTTTCTCTTTGGTTTTGGTATTTATTATATATTTGAGACTCCCACTTCGTTCATTGCTGTACTTGTTATAGGATCATTTTTTGCGTTTGTAGGAGATTACTTTTTTAGTTTCTTAAAAAGAAAATCTGGAATAAAGGATACTGGCAATATTCTCCCAGGCCACGGAGGTCTGTTAGATAGAATTGACTCTCACTTATCATCATTTCCAGTACTTATTTTTCTAATTATATTGCTGTACTCATGAAAAATATTTTAATACTAGGGTCCACTGGAAGTGTTGGTGAAAGCACTTTAAAGGTTATTGAGGAGAATAGAGATAGCTTCAGATTAATAGGCATGACTTTTCATAGAAATTCTGCAAGAGCTATAGAAATTATTGAAAAATACGCACCTGATTTTGTCTACACCAATATAGAAGACTCAAAAAATGCTATCAAAGACATATCAGAAACATCGTTTGAAATTCTTTCTGGATCAAATGACTTAGAGAAATTATTAAGTATAGATAATGTAGATATTGTAGTGTCTGCAATCTCAGGGTTTGCTGGCCTTGAAGCAACAATATTAGCTGCAAAAACAGGTAAAAGAATATTACTTGCAAATAAAGAAAGCATTGTTGTTGCTGGTGATCTGTTAATACCCCTTGCAAAAGAGCATGGAACCCAAATCATTCCGATTGATAGTGAACATAATGCTATTCATCAGTGTTTATTATCATGCACAGATTCTAACGATATTTCTGATATTGTTATTACTGCTTCTGGCGGCCCTTTTTTAAATTATTCACTTGATGAACTATCATCGGTATCTATAAAACAGGCTCTAGCACATCCCAATTGGTCAATGGGATCTAAAATATCTATTGATTCGGCGACACTTGTAAATAAGTGTCTAGAGTTAATTGAAGCAAAATATCTCTTTAATTTAGATGAGTCAAAATTTAGTTTAGTTATTCATCCCCAAAGCATCATTCATTCAATTGTTACTTTTATAGATGGCTCAAGTATTTCTCAAATGAGCAACCCAGATATGAGAGTTCCGATAGCAAATGCATTATCTTTTGACAGAAAAGTTCCTTTTAAATTTAAGCCGTTAGATTTTAGTGGAATGAGACTAGATTTTTTACCTTTTCCTGATGATAGAATTTTTCTTGAAGAAATGGCAAGAACTGTCTGTAGAGATGGAGGATTGCTTGGAACAATTTTTAATGCTGCCAATGAGGTTGCTGTGGCTTCTTTTTTGAAAGAAGAGATAAAGTTTTCTGATATTTATTCAGTTATAAAAAGAACTTTTGATACTAAATCTATGTCAAACAATATAGATCTTGAATCAATTTATGAAATGGATAAAGAAACACGCATACAGGCTAAGAAGGTGATAGAATCACTACCTTAAAATAACTTATTTATGTCAACTTTAATATATATATTTTCTTTCTTGGTGCTTATAGGTATCTTGGTAACAATTCATGAATATGGGCATTTCATTGTTGCAAGAATGTGTAAAGTGCATGTTCAAACATTCTCTCTCGGAATGGGGCCAATAATTTATAAGAAGAAAGATAAACATGGAACAGAATTTGCTCTTTCTGCATTGCCATTGGGCGGTTACGTATCAATGATTACTGATAAGTTAATAGAGGTAGAGCCAGAGATAAAAAATGAATTAACACCTGAGCAGTTAAAGAACACTTTTGATTCAAAGCCCAAATGGCAAAGAGCATCAATTATGTTTGCAGGCCCTCTTGCTAATTTTATTCTCGCAATATTCGTTTTTAGCATTGTCTTTATGAACACAATTAATCCTAATAATGTTGCGACAGTAAAAACAATTTCCAGTGAAATTGAGTTTCAATCCTCTAGCGTAATTGTTGAAGGGGATGAAATTATAGGAATTAATTCTCAAGCTATATCTGACCCAAAAGATATTCCTTTAGAGCTTCTTTCATATGCTGGATATTCAGGTGAGATTGGAATAACTCTAATGAATAGAGAAAGTGGTAACGAATATAGCTCGTTTATATTTGTAAATGATTTTCTTGGTACCTCTGAGCTTCAAAAAGATCCAATTTCATCTTTGGGAATTGAATTGGAATATAAGAATCTTGCAATTATTGGGAAAGTTTCAACAGATAGTCCTGCTTATAATGCAGGGATTAGAAGTGGCGATTTAATAACTAATATAGATTCAAACAAAATTAATTATATTCAAGACATAAACAATTTGATTAAAGATAAACCTGGAGGACTTATAAATCTGACCATTGAAAGAGATGGTAAATCAATTTTTAAACAGATTCAGCTTAGCTCTATAAAAGATACAGAAGGTAAGCTAATCGGTTCTCTTGGCGTTCAGTTTGGTTCTTCAAGAGGGTTTTTAAGCTCTTTAGCCAAAGGAGCATATGAAACGTACAATCTAAGTCTAAAAACTCTTCAATTTATTGGAAAAATGCTTACAGGCAATATGGGTGCCGAAAATCTCTCTGGGCCAATTGGTATTGCTCAGATGGCTGGAGATACTGCCAAAGCAGGCGTAATACCTTTTTTATATTTAATGGCGTTATTAAGTATTAGTTTAGGAGTTCTTAATTTATTGCCATTGCCAGTTCTTGATGGAGGTCAATTAGTCTTGCTTGGAATTGAGGCTGTAAGAGGAAAACCATTGCCTGAAAAGGTTGAAGGTTATGTTTTCACTGTAGGGGCAATCATGGTTGGAATGCTTATGATCTTTGCTATTTTTAATGATATTTCTAGGTACATTTAAAAAGTAAATTATGTCTAACTTTAAGAAATTATTTTTTGCTCTTATTTTGGCAATTAATTTGTCTGCCTTTGATGAGTTTTTAGTAAGCGATATAAGAATTATAGGATTACAAAGAGTATCTACTGGAAGTATTTTTAATGTAATACCTATAAGTGTTGGAGATAAGATAGATGCCAGAAAATCAAGAGACATTGTGAAGTCTCTTTTTTCTACAGAGCAATTCGACGATATTCAAATTGGCAAAGACGGAAATACATTGGTTATTACAGTAGCAGAGAGACCATCAATATCTGGAATAGATATTTCTGGAAATAAAGCATTGAAAACAGAGCAGCTAATGGAGAGTCTTGATGGTGTTGGTGTAAAAGAAGGTGAAGTATATAAAAGATCAACTCTTGAAAAAGTTAAATCAGAGCTTGTACGTTCATATTCATCAAATGGAAGATATGGAGCCAGCGTAGATATTCAAGAGAGCTTGAAAGCTAGAAATACAATTGAAATTTCGATTGAAGTTGATGAAGGCGAAAGTGCTGCGATAAAAAAAATCAACATTATTGGAAATGAAGTTTTTTTAACAGAAGATCTTTTAGAAGGGTTTGAATTATCTGAAGGGTCATTTTTTAGTTTTATCAGAAACGACAACCAATATTCTAAAGAAAAACTTCAAGGTGACATTGAAACCCTTGAATCATTCTATTTGGATAGGGGCTATTTAAAATTTTCAATTGAGTCGTCTCAAATTAGCTTGTCTAGAGATAAAAAATCCATTTTCATTGATTTTAATGTTTTTGAAGGAGACCAATACACTATTTCTCAGGTGAATGTAATTGGAGATATACCTTTTGATGAAGATGCATACTTACCAATAACCTCATCGCAAGAGGGCGAAATATACTCTCAAGGTCAAATAACAGCGATCGAAGAATATTTTAAAAAAATCCTCGGTAATCAAGGTTATGCTTTTGCAGAAGTAAGCGGCGTTCCGGAAACGGATGATGAAAATAAAACAGTAGACTTAACCTATAACATTATTCCAGGCAAGAGAACCTATACCAGAAAAATTCTCTTTACTGGCAATGAGATTACTCAAGATTATGTTCTTAGAAGAGAGATGCGACAATTTGAAGGGGCATGGACCTCTGATGACAATATTGAAGCAGGTAAAATTCGCTTAGAAAGACTTGGATTTTTTAAAGATGTTAGTGTCGAAACTATCCCAGTCCCCTTAACTGACGATCAAATTGATGTTGTTTATTCTGTAGAAGAAGAAAGTACTGGTTCAATTGGTGGTAATGTTGGATATAGTGATTTTGGCCTTCAGCTTGGATTTAATCTTCAAGAACAAAATTTTATGGGAACAGGCAATACTTTAAGCCTTGGTATTAATAAGAATATTTATAGTGAGATGTACAATTTTGCTTTCATGGATCCCTATGCAACTGTTGATGGAGTTAGTGTTGGCTACAACTTATATTTTCGTGAAACTGATTATGGTAATTATAATGTTGCTAATTATCTTACAAATTCAGAAGGGCTGGGTGTTCAATATGGGTACCCAATATCAGATACACAGAGACTTGGTTTCAATTTAACGTATGACAAAACAGATATTAGTATAGGCACTCTTCCTGCACGGGAGATTTATGATTTTGTTGCATCCGAGGGCAATGTATTTGATACCGTTAGCGCTAATTTTGTATGGTCAAGAGTAACCCTAAATAGAGGACTATTTCCAACCGATGGCTCCTCAACAAGTGTCAGTCTTATGACAACACTACCATTTAGTGATCTCAACTATTACAGAGCCAGCATTCAGCAAAAAACATATCAGCCTCTTGGATTTGGTAATTTAGTTTTTGGTTTCTCTGGAGAGCTTGGTTATATGGATGCATATGGTGACTCTGCAGAAACACCATTCTTTCAGAATTTTTATGCAGGTGGCCCAAGATCTTTGAGAGGTTTTGAATCAAACACATTGGGGCCAAGGAGCACACAAGCACCATGCTACGAATTTAATTATGCTGAAGGAACTTGCCCGAATTTAATTGATACGGATGGAGACGGTGAAGCAGATGCTCCATATGAAAATCCATATGCAAACACTACATCTCGTTATTATGATGCCCCAATAGGTGGTAATGTAAAGGTGGAAGGAAGCCTCCAGCTAATTTTTAGATTGCCATTCATTGAAGATCAAAGATCTATGAGATCAGCTTTCTTCTTCGATTTTGGTAATGTTTTTTCTGATAATTGTAAAGAATATCAGTACAACTGCTACAAACCAGATCTTGGAGAATTAAGATACTCATATGGTGTTGGCGTGACTTGGATCACTGGCTTCGGTCCTATGAGTTTTGCTATTTCAAAACCAACTAATGCAGGTCCACAAGAAAGAACTGAAGAATTCCAATTTACTGTAGGAAATGTTTTTTAATTGAGTATTTTTTAGCAGATTTAATATAAAATATAAGATTCCAACGAGGGGTAAACATGAACAATATACTTAAAATTAACTTAATCGCTTTAACAGCTTTGATGTTATCTTTTCCTGTCTTTTCAGCTGACGGAGTAGCCGTTATTGATATGCGAACTGCGGTTCTGTCAACTCAAGCTGCTCAAGATGCATTTAAAGCTCTTGAAGAAGATGCTGATTATGCTGCAAACTTAGAAGAAGCAAGATCAATTCAGGCTGAAAGACAGTCATTAGCAGAGAATTTACAGAAAGACGCAGAGACTTTATCTCAGGCTGAAATTGCTGAAATTCAAAGAGACATTCAAGAAAAAGGTAAAGATCTAGAATTTTTAGCTGGAAAAATTCAAGCCGCACAGGAAGAAACTGCGCAAAGAGTTTTTGCAGAGAATGGCCCAGCCATGCAAAAAATAATTGGTGAACTTATAGCTGCAAAACAAATCTCAGTTTTATTGGCAAAGAATGAAGCTCTTCTTTTTAGTGACCCGGCGATAGATTTAACGGATGATGTTACTTCTATGCTTGATGTTCAAGCTACTGAGACTGCTACAACTGAGTAGTGACTGCTCACGAAGGTTTTACTTTATTAGAGTTATCAAAACTCATAAATGCTAAATTAATCGGCGATGGCGAAGCTATCGTCGATAACCTTTCAACTATACAGAACTCTAATAAAACCTCTTTAACCTTTTTATCAAATAAAAAATATTCTAAATACATAAAAACCTCTGAAGCTAAAGCATTTATTGTTCATCAAGACTTCGTTAATGAGGATGACAAAAAAAATTTTTTAGTTTCTGAAGATCCATATCTTTCATATGCTATGGCTTCTAAACTTTTTAGTCCTTTTTACAATGATCTAAATAACAGTGGAATTCATTCAACAGCAATTGTGTCTTCAGATGCAAAGATTGGTAATAACGTATCCATAGGTGCAAATGTTTATATTGGACCTAATTGTGTCATTGGAGACAATTCATGTATACAGCCAAATGTATCTCTGGTATGCAATGTTAAGCTTGGATCAAATTGCAATATATTCCCTGGCACTGTTTTAGGGTCTGATGGGTTTGGTTATGCCCCAACTAAAAATGGTTATGTAAAAATAGAGCAACTTGGTAGTCTTGTGATTGGAGATAATGTTGAGATTGGGGCAGGCTGCACAATTGATAGAGGTGCGCTTGATGACACTATTATTCATGATGGAGTTAAATTAGATAATCAGATTCATATTGCTCACAATGTTGATCTAGGTAAAAACTCAGCTATAGCAGCATGTTGCGCCATTGCTGGCTCAACTATAATTGGAGAAAATTTTAGAATGGGAGGATTGTCAGGTGTGCTGGGCCATCTAAGTATTACTGATAATGTTTCTGTAGGGGCACATACACTTATAACAAAAAATATTTCTGAGGGTGGAGAATATATAGGTATAATGCCGGCACAAAATCCAAAAGATTGGGCAAAATCATCAATTTTCATTAAAAAAAGGAAATAAACTCATGTCATCCGCCACTGCAGAAGTTCTAAAATATCTTCCACATAGAGAGCCGTTTTTGTTTATTGATGAGGTCATAGACATTGATCTTGGAAATTCTATACATGCCATAAAAAAAGTTCTTCCGGAGGAAGATTACTTAAGAGGACATTTCCCAGGAAATCCAATCATGCCAGGAGTAATAATCATAGAGGCGCTAGCTCAAGCCTCAGGCATATTAGGTTTTAAGACAATGGATAAAACTCCTCAAGAAGGTTCATTGTATGTTTTTGCAGGCGTTGATAATGTTAGATTCAGGAAAAGAGTTAGGCCTGGAGATACATTGCATCTCTTTAGCAAAGTCGTTAATGTAAAGAGGGGTATATGGAAATTTGATGTTAGAGCAGAAGTTAATGATGAATTGGCTTGCTCAGCAACAATAATGTGTGCGGACACACCAGCATAATGACAATACATGAGACAGCAGTAATCCATCCTAATGCACAGATAGATGAGACTTCCTCAGTTGGGCCATTTTGTATTATTGGAGAGGATGTAGTAATTGGACCGAATTGTATACTTCATTCACATGTTGTTATTAAAGGCCCTACCTCTATTGGCCCTGGAAATATTTTCTTTCAATTTTCAAGCATTGGGGAAGATACTCCTGATAAAAAATTTAAAGGAGAAAAGACCCAACTAATTATAGGTGCCAATAATACTTTTAGAGAAGGTGTAACTGTCCATAGAGGCACCATTCAAGACAAAGGCATTACAAGCATTGGAGACAGTAATTTAATAATGGCCTATGCACACATAGCACATGATTGTGTAATAGGTGATCATAATGTATTTGCAAATAATGCTGCTCTTGCTGGTCATGTAAAGGTGGGTAGTTTTGTAACTATCGGAGGCTATACTGCAATTCATCAATTTTGCAATATTGGCGATTATTCTTTTACCGGAATGAGCACCTCAGTAACAATGGACGTACCTGCTTTTGTAAAAGTTGCCTCTAATCCTGCAAGGGTTATAGGCCTTAACTCAGTAGGATTATCAAGGAACGGTATCAATGATGATGTGGTATCTCTCTTAAAAAAAGCATATAAACTTATTTATCGTAAATCACTGAAGCTTGATGAAGCTCTTATTAAACTAGAAGAACTTCAACAAAAACATTCAAACGAGCACTTGTCGATATTAATAGAGTCTATAAAGATATCTTCAAGAGGCATCACTAGGTAAGTGACCTTAGCTAAAGATACATTAAAGATTGGTATAGTTGCTGGAGAGCATTCTGGGGATATTTTAGGATCTCAGCTTATCGAAGAATTATCTAAATCAAGAGAAATTAAGCTATTTGGAGTTGGTGGACCTAAAATAGAATCTCTTGGTTTAGAATCAATGTTTGATTTTAAACATCTGCAAATCATGGGTCTTATAGAGCCTTTATTGAACTATAAGCAATTAACATCGAATAGAAAAAAGCTCATTAAAACTTTCACAGAAAATAATATAGATATATTTATAGGAATTGATTCACCTGACTTTAATATAGGAATTCATAAAGTACTTAAAAAGCAAAATGTTTGCAAGAATATCCAATTAGTTAGTCCCTCTGTATGGGGTTGGAGACAGGGAAGGATTAAAAATATAAAGAAATTTATCGATCATACTATTTGTTTGTTTGACTTTGAGCATAAGTTTTATGTTAGTAAGAAACATAGCAGCTCTCATCTTGGTCACCCCCTTGCTGATATTCACTCTAAAGATGATGAGCAAATAATAGGAGAATATTCCCTTGATCCTAGGATGAACTTCATTGCTATTCTTCCCGGAAGTAGAGAATCAGAAATAAATCATATGATGCCGACATATATTGATTTTATGAAGCTACAAATAAAGTCAGATTTAAATACATTTTTTTTGATACCTGTAGCTGATGACGCAGCAAAACTTAATATCGAAAATCATTTATCAAAGGTAAATTTACCATTTTTAATTAAAAAGGATGCTACAAAAGATTTTTTGTCACTATCGAAAAAATCAGTTATCACTTCAGGTACTGCGTCGCTTGAAGCAGCATTATTAAATGCAGGACCAGTAATATGCTACAAAACAAATCCAATAAACTTCAGCATAATCTCTAGTATGCTTAAAGTTAAATTTATTGGTCTTCCCAATCTCTTGCTAAAAAAAGAAGCATATCCAGAACTACTCCAGGCTAAATGTACTGGTAATTTAATTTTTGATGTTATGCATTCTCATCACTTTGAAGACTTGTCTTATGATCTTAAATTGGCTTTAAAAGGTGATGGTTTTGCAGAAACTGCATCAAAGATTCTCAATCTAAATTGAAGAGTTTAATTGCTGGGGTCGACGAAGTCGGAAGAGGTTGCTTGGCTGGACCAGTAATAGCAGCAGCAGTTATTTTAAAAAAAAATATTACAGGTTTAGATGACTCAAAGAAACTCTCCAAAATTAAAAGAGATAATTTAAATAAGCTAATTTTACAAAACTCATATTTTGCATATGGTATTGTCTCGCCTACAGAAATTGATGAAGTAAATATTCATAATGCGTCTTTATTAGCAATGAAAAGAGCTATACTAAATCTTAGTATTAAGCCGAGCAAAGTTTTAGTTGATGGTCTTTATTTACCAGATATAAAATTTGATAAAAAGGCAATAATTGGGGGAGATTCCCTAGTTGAAGAAATCAGTGCCGCGTCAATAATCGCAAAGGTATATAGAGATAATTTAATGTTGAATTTAGATAAAAAGTATCCCCATTATGGCTTAGCAAAACACAAAGGCTATCCAACAAAACTGCATAAAGAAATGCTAGCCAAGCATGGCGCTACAAAGATTCACAGAATGTCATTTAAAGGAGTGAAACAATAGATGAATTTGCCTTTCTCTCATCTTAGAGTTTCATCTGAGTTTAGCATTACCCATGGATTGCTGACCATTGATCAAATTGTAGACAAAGCAAAAGAATACTCCACACCATCAGTTGCCTTAACAGATAATTTAAATATGTTTGGCTTGGTTAAGTTCTTTAATAAATGTGAGGCTGCTGGCATAAAACCAATTTCAGGTGCATCAATAAAAGTGATATTTGATGGAGATGACATGCCATATGAACTTTTATGTCTTGCTAAAAGCAATAAGGGCCACAGAAGTCTGATGAAGATTATTTCCAAGGCGCATAATAACTATAATTTTTCTTCGCCTATTATTTCATTTAAAGATCTGTGCGAGCTTAAAGATGATTTAATTGTTATATCAGGTGGGAGGTCTAGTCATATTTTTGAACTTGTCAGGAATGAAAGAGTTCAAGATTTAGATTTTAAAGTTGAAAGTTTTATGAAGAATTTTGGTGACGATTTTGTCCTAGAAATACAAAACACCAAGAGATCAAATGAAATAGACTATATAAGAAGAATTTTACCTATAGCAGCTTCAAGGAGCATTCCAGTTATAGCTACCAATGACGTAATGTTCGCTCATAGGGATGATTATGATATTCATGAAACAAAGGTATGTATTAATACAGGTAGAACGCTCGATGATCCCAATAGAGAGAAAATATTTTCCTCAGAGCAATATTTTAAATCTTCTGATGAAATGTATGAGTTATTTGGAGAATTCGAAGAAGTTTTGTCCAATACAAATGAAATTGCAAAAAGATGTAATGTTTCCATAGATACCAAAGAATATTTTCTACCAGAGTATCCAGTTCCTAATGAGCATAACTTTGATTCATTTTTAAAAGAACTTGCAACAAAGAACCTAAGACAATTTATAAATGATTTTGATGAATCTGTTCAAAATGAATATTTAAAAAGATTAGATTATGAGCTTGATCAAATAAAGACAATGGGGTTTTCAAGTTACTTTTTAATTGTTTATGACTTTATTGAATGGTCAAAAAATAATGAAGTTCCTGTTGGTCCTGGAAGGGGGTCAGGCGCTGGTTCTTTGGTAGCTTTTGCTATAGGTATCACTGCACTGGATCCAATTGAGCATGGACTTTTGTTTGAAAGATTTTTAAATCCAGAAAGACTCTCTATGCCTGATTTTGATATTGACTTTTGTATGGAGAAAAGGGACAAGGTTATTGATTATGTTAGTAATAAGTATGGTTCTGGAGCCGTCTCACAAATTGCAACATTTGGAACTATGGCAGCAAGGGCAGTTGTTAGAGATGTTGCTAGAGCTCTTGGAAGACCATACGCTTTAGGCGACAGAATTTCAAAAATGATCCCCTTTGCTCCTGGCATGACATTAGATAAAGCTAGAAAAGAACAACCTATATTTGAACAAACAATAAAGAATGATTCTGAGGTTAGAGAGGTAGTTGATTTATCTTATAAGCTTGAGGGAATTGCAAGGAATGTAGGAAAGCATGCTGGAGGGGTTGTAATCGCGCCTGGAAGTATCTCTGATTTCTGCCCAGTCTACAATGATCGCCAATCTCAATCAGTTATGACTCAATTTGATAAAGATGATGTTGAAAAAATAGGTTTAGTTAAGTTTGATTTCTTAGGCCTTAGAACACTAACAGTAATTGACCGAGCTATAAAATCAATCAACTCTTCTAATTCTGAAAAAGAAATTGATCTTAATAAGATTCCTCTAAATGACTCTAAAGTTTTTGAATTATTAAGCTCAGGTAAGACTATGGCAGTTTTCCAGCTAGAGTCATCGGGAATGAGAGATCTTATAAAAAGACTACAGCCAACTAAGTTTGAAGAAATAGTAGCTTTGCTAGCTCTGTATAGGCCTGGGCCGCTTGATTCAGGCATGCATGATCAGTTTGTAGATAGAAAACATGGAAAGACCCCCGTTACTTATCCCCACGAGCTTTTGGAGCCTGTACTTTCAGAAACCTATGGAGTGATTTTATATCAAGAGCAAGTTATGGAAGCCGCTAGAGTCTTGGCTAATTTTTCTTTAGGCGAGGCAGATATCTTAAGAAGAGCCATGGGTAAAAAGAAAGTTGAGGAAATGGAACAGCAAAGAAAGTACTTTAAAGAAGGTTGTGAAAAAAATAACATCAAACCTGCTGTAGCTGAAAGGATTTTTGATCTAATTGAAAAATTTGCAGGATATGGATTTAATAAATCTCACTCTGCTGCATATGCCCTAATTTCATATCAAACAGCTTATTTAAAAACATACTATCCAGAACATTTCATGGCTGCAGTACTTTCTACAGAGCTAGGCAATACAGATAAAATCTATGCCCTGACCCAAGAATGCAAAAGAATGAATATTGATGTTTTAAATCCAAATATTTTATCAAGTAGTAAGCGATTTATTGTGAATAAAAGCAATCAAATAGAGTATGGACTTGGAGCAATCAAGGGGGTTGCAGACTCTTTTATAAAGCATGTGTGTAAAATTAGAGAATCTAATAAATTCAAAGATTTATGGGATTTTTCAAAAAAAGTTGACATCAAACTTGGTGGAAAAAAGTCCCTTGAAGCCCTTGCTCAATCAGGAGCTTTTGACAAGATCGCCCCATCAAGAACAATAGCCATAGCAAGTGTTGTAGACATGTTGAGAGATGGTTCAAATAAATTAAAAAGCAATGAGCAGAAATCAGGTGATTTATTTGCAAACATTGAACAAGATTTTGATCCATATGCAAAATATAAAGATATTAAAGAACTATCCCTTAGCGAACAGCTATCACTTGAGAAAAAATCCTTAGGTTATTACCTATCGGGCCATCCAGTAAATGCAATAAAAAAACAAATAGATGTATTAAGATCATCCTTAATAGGAAACTTAAATATAGATAGCAAAAAAGGGTCTATAGTTGGCTTAATTAACTCTGTGAGGCAGATAAGGGACAGATCTGGAAAGCCATTAACTTTTATAAATTTTGATGATGGTACTGGCACGATGGATGGAGTAATTGCCAGTGATGTCTTGGAAAACTGCCATAAGATTCTTAAAGAAGGAGCCATATTAGTTCTTAAAGGTGTCATAGAAATAGATGATTATCGCTCTAAGGAAATGGGTATTTCATCTTTCAGAATGAGGGTAAAAGATATTAAATTGGTTGACGAAGAGCTAAGTAAAAAGTTAAAAACAATAGAGATAGACCTATCTTCATCCAAAATAAGAAGTCTAGATGAACTTTCAGAAATTATTTCAAGTATTGATGATGATTTTTGGATTAATGCACTTGGATGTAAAATTAATATTAAAGTTATAACTAATGAATCAGAAGCTATAATAGAGCTGGGTAACAAATATAACTTTGTTCCAGATTTAGATAAGTTATCTAAATTAATAGATATTTTTGGTATTGATTCCTTAAATTTTAAAAAATAGTTATGAATGATCCTGATAAAAATAAGTTAACACCAAACACTCAAACCTTTGTTGAGAGCGATCAAAAATTTCTTGCTTTTGAAAAGTCAATTCAAGAAGTTTCTGAAAAAATAAGTGCATTGAGATCCGCTGATCTTGGAGACCCAACAATAAAACTACAAATTGAATCTTTAGAGAAAGAAAGAGAAGATCTTATAAAAAAAACTTATTCTAAGCTATCTATTTGGGAAACGGTGCAGGTTGCTAGACATCCTCAAAGACCTCATACATTAGATTTCATTAAGAGAATTTTTACTGACTTTGATGAGCTGCATGGCGACAGGCAGTTTGCTGATGATCAGTCAATAGTGGGAGGAATGGCATATCTTGATGGCATTCCAGTAATGATAATTGGACATGAAAAAGGTAGAGACACTGAAGAAAAGGTTAGAAGGAATTTTGGCATGCCTCAGCCTGAAGGTTATAGGAAAGCAAAAAGGCTAATGAACTTAGCTGAGCAATTTGCTTTACCAGTAATTACATTTATTGATACTGCAGGAGCTTACCCTGGAATTGAGGGTGAAGAGAGAGGACAAAGTGAGGCAATTGCACAAAATCTAGCCATAATGTCTGAATTAAAAACACCAATCATGGTTGTAGTTACTGGAGAGGGTGGATCTGGAGGAGCTCTTGCTATTAGCGTTGGAGATCATCTATCTATGTTGGAATATGCCACATATTCTGTTGCATCTCCAGAAGCATGTGCCTCTATAATTTGGAGATCATCTGATGAGGCTGAAAAAGCTGCAGAATCCATGAAAGTATCTGCCAAAGAGCTAAAAAAAATTAGTATAGTTGACGAAATTATTAGTGAGCCCCTTGGTGGAGCTCATAGAAATTATGATGAAGTTTCAGAGTCTATTAAAAATTCATTACTTAGAAATCTAAAGAGTCTTCAAAAGTTATCTATTGATAAATTGATAGAAAGGAGATACCAGAGGCTGTTAAAGATCGGTTCTTAGGATGAGAGATTATTCTTTTGTCTTAAATAACATTAATCCAACAGAAAAAATTTATATTGCATACAGCGGCGGCCTAGACTCATCTGTTCTTCTAGATATTTTTTATAAACTATCTATTAAAAACAGTTTATTGGTTGAGGCCATTCATGTGAATCACAACATTAATAAAGAAAGCGAGATTTGGGAAGATCACTGTAAAGCAGTATGTAATTCAATAAATATTCCTATAAAGACTATATCTACAAAAATCGTTGCAGAGGGCGGAGGTATAGAATCAGCTGCAAGAAATAAAAGATATGAGATTTTTACAAATATACTACAAGATTCTGAGCAAATTTTGACTGCACATCATCAAGATGACACAGCTGAGACCATTCTTTTGAGGTTATTTAGAGGCACAGGTATTGATGGTTTGACCGGACCAGCTGAAATAAGAGAATTAGGAAAGGGTCATTTAATTAGACCATTACTATCTTTAAACAAAAAACATCTTAAATCTTATGCCAAAGAAAATGGTATTAGTTACATAGAAGATAAAACAAATTTTTCTGATGATCAGGATAGAAATTATATTAGAAATAAAATTCTGCCATTAGTTAATGAGAGATGGGTCGAGCCCTCATCAAGAATCAGCAAAGCTTCAAATCTAATTAAAAATAAGCTTGATATCTATAACGATTTATTCAAATCAAATTATTCCGAATTTTTACTGGGTGAAATTGATCTTAAAAAATTAAAATCTCTAGAAAGGGAGGTTATTAAAGAAATATTAAGGTTCTCAATTAAGGAAAAAAATATAGCTATGCCAAGTCAGAAAGTAATGGAAGAGATATTAAAAACATTTATTGATTCTAATCCTGGCCCAAGGAGCATAGTTAGCTGGAAAAGGTCTGATGGGGAGCAAGTTGGTGGGTCAATTACATACTATAATAAAATTATTAGTATCCAAGAAAATGGATAATTAAAAAAAGGGGGGTATTAGTGATGAGCTACAAAACATTAGAGCTAATAGAACATGAAAGAGTTTCATTAATAAAACTTAATAGGCCAGAGGTATTGAATGCATTTAATGAAGAATTAATGATAGATCTTCACAAGGCGACAAGCAAGGTAAGCAATGATTCTAATTCTAGAGTTGTAATCATTACAGGTGTTGGTAAAGGTTTTTCGGCTGGTGCAGATTTAAATGATAGGTCAAAAAGCTGGAATGGATCAAAAGATGCGCTTGAAAGAGGCTTTAAGCCTTTTTTTAAAGACATTATTGAGATGCAAAAGCCAGTAATTGCTTCTATTAATGGGCCAGCTGCAGGCATTGGAGCTGCTTTAGCTATGGCTTGCGATCTCAGGATAATGTCAAATAATGCATACATTATGTCAGTATTTAGCAATATTGCTCTTGTTCCTGACGGTGGTCTTTCGTGGACACTGCCTAAATATCTTGGTTATTCGAAAGCTTATGAGTATGCAATCGAGGCTAAAAAGATATATTCAGAAGAATGTCTTAAGTATGGTATCGCAAATAAAGTTGTTAATTCTGAAGATTTAGAAAAAGAGACTTTAGATTGGGCGATTAAAATTTCCAAGAGATCTCCTCAGTCGTTAATTAATACAAAAAAATTAATGAGAGACTCCATAACTAAAACTTATTGGGAGACTTATAGTCAGGAAGGAGATATTCAAAACGGATTAACTGGAAGTAAAGAAAATATTGAAGCTGTTAAAGCCTTCTTTGAAAAAAGAGAGCCTAATTTCGATTAAGATTTTTGCTAAGGGCAACTATTATTGCTTCAAACGAGGCCCTGGTTGTATTTGAATGTATACCTACACCCCAACTTGTTTTATCTCCGCTTTCAACTTCTATATAGGCAGCAGCTTTTGCATCTGAACCTGATGAGATAGCAGATTGATTATAATCAGCAATTTTCAAATCAATATCCAGGTTGCTTGATAGAGCATTAATAAATGAATCGATTGGTCCATTCCCTTTACCTTGAATATCTAATTTCTTATTCTCAACCATCATGCTTATAGATAAATTATGTTCTTTTCCATTCGTAGTTGATGAGTGATCAATGTATGCAAAACCATTTTTGGGTTGAAGAAACTCTTTCTCAAAAATTGCCCAAATCTCAGATGTTTTTATTTCTCTTCCAGATTCATCTGCAAGTTTTTGAATTTTTTGACTCATGCTGATTTGCAATCTTCGGGGTAATGAGACCCCATGGTCTTTTTCAAGCAAGAATGCAACTCCACCTTTACCTGATTGAGAATTAATTCTTACAACTGCCTCATAACTTCGGCCAAGATCTGCAGGATCAATTGGTAAATATGGAACCTCCCATTCATATTGATTGGATTGTTTCATTGCTTTGAATCCTTTTTTAATTGCATCTTGGTGTGACCCAGAGAAAGCAGTAAATACTAGATCACCTGCATATGGATGTCTGGGATGAACAGGAAGTTGATTGCAGTATTCAACTTCTCGCATAACAGCATTTATATTTGAAAAATCTAGATTTGGGTCAATGCCTTGGGTAAGCATATTGAGGGCTAAGGTAACTAAATCAACATTTCCTGTCCTTTCTCCGTTACCAAATAAAGTGCCCTCAATTCGATCAGCACCAGCCATTACACCAAACTCTGCGGCTGCTACTGCAGTACCTCTGTCATTATGGGGATGAAGACTCAAACATATGCTTTCTCTATTTTTTAAATTTCTATTCATCCACTCAATCTGATCGCCATATATATTTGCAGATGACATCTCTACAGTTGCAGGAAGATTGATAATAATTTTATTTTTCGAAACACTTTTAAGAATCTCAACAACCTCATCACAAACCTCAGCTGCATATTCTAATTCTGTTCCAGTAAAGCTCTCTGGAGAGTATTCAAAACTCCAATCAGTTTCAGGGTTTGCAAGAGCTAGATTCTTAATTTTATTTGCGCCATCTAAAGCAATTTTTTTAATACCTTCTTTATCTTGATTAAAAACTACTCTTCTTTGCAGGGTAGATGTTGAGTTATAAAAATGTACAATCGCCCGTTTAGCACCCTTAAGAGATTCAAACGTTCTTTCAATTAATTCATTTCTTGATTGAGTTAGAACTTGAATATTCACATCGGATGGTATTTTTTTATCTTCTATAAGACTTCTTACAAAATCAAAATCCGTTTGAGATGCAGATGGAAAACCAACTTCAATCTCCTTAAATCCGATACTGCATAGAAGTTCAAACATCCTATTTTTTCTTTCGGACCCCATTGGTTCAATAAGAGCTTGATTTCCGTCTCTGAGATCAACAGAGCACCACAGCGGAGCTTCTTTAATTGTATTTGATGGCCATTTTCGATCATCTAAATTAATCGATTTAAAAGGCTTATATTTCTTATATGGATTGTCCATTTTCTTTAAAGTAGATGTTAATATTTATTTATATATGATTACTGCATCTTTAAAAACTAACCTTATATTAAAAGAGCTTGGTATTACAAGATTTTCTTCAAGATCTAGCGCAAATAAATCAATTTTTAATTCAATCTATATTTATAAAATTGATAAAGTGTCTGTTTTTTTAAAAAAAGATTTTAAAGAATATGACATTGATCAAAAAAAATTAATTTTAGCAATAATGAATTCAACAACTCTTACAAATGGGGGGTCTTCCGGTCAATCTATTTTATTCGATAATAAAAATGAGCTAGATGACATCATTGATTCAAGCTCTAAACTAATTATTAATTTCACAAATATTGAAATAAAGATCTCTGCAAAAATACCTATCATAGATTCATTTGATATTGATGAGTTAGTATCTAATCCAGAAAATAAGAAGCATCTGTGGAATTCTATTAAGACTTTGCTCAATCTTTGAATGTTCAAAGTTACAGCCCTAGCAGAAGAGCATCTACAAGAGGCATATGAAATTGAAAAGCAAACTAATCCAACACCATGGACATACAAAAATTTTAAATCTTCTTTTGAAGTCGGACATTTTGGCTTAATTTGTCTTCATAAAAAAGAGATAGCAGGATTTGCAATATACTCACCTATAAAACCAGAGGCACATCTCTTAAATATAGCTGTTGCTGAAAAATTTCAAAAACAAGGTGCAGGAGCTTTGTTGCTTAATTCTATAATTGAACAATGCAAAGTAATGAGTATTTCAGATATTTATCTTGAAGTAAGAATAAGTAACATCAACGCAATTATTTTTTATGAAAAGTTTGGTTTCAAGAAGGATGCAATAAGAGAAAACTATTACACTGGGGAGAAAAAAGAAGACGCTCTTTTGATGTCAAAAACTCTAAGTAAGTAGTTTTGCAATCTTTTTCTCAATCTTTTTAGGTTTAGTTGAAGGTAAGTATCTTTTGATCACATCCCCATTACCATTTATAAGAAATTTTGCAAAATTCCACTCTATTGGCTTATAGCCCAAGAATCCACGCTTAGAACTTTTTAAGAAGGTATACAAAGGATCTTCATTTGTACCATTCACATCAATTTTGTTAAAAATAGGGAAGGTTACATTGTACTTTTCAGTACAGAAAAATTTAATTTCATCATTAGTTCCAGGTTCTTGTGCTTTAAACTGGTTACAAGGAAAGGCAAGTATTTCAAAATTATCATTTTTAAATTTATCATATAAATTTTGCAGGCCTTCATATTGATAAGTCAATCCACAGTAACTAGCTACATTCACTATTAATAGAGTCTTACCTTTATAATCTCCAAGGCTAATTTCATTAAGCCCTGCATCTTTCACAGTTATATCATGTATGTTTTTCATAGAATTTAATTTATAGAATTGATTGTATATCTGCCACCAGATTAGATGGCTCTACTCTAGGGTCATATCTTTTAAATAGCTCAAGGTTTTTATTAAAGAGGAATTTTGTGAAGTTCCATTCGATATCTTTTACATCAGCACCTTCTGAACTGATATTTTTTAAAAAAGTATATAAAGGATCTTCATTTGGACCATTCACATCAATTTTGTTAAAAATAGGGAAGGTTACATTGTACTTTTCAGTACAGAAAAATTTAATTTCATCATTAGTTCCAGGCTCTTGAGCCCCAAATTGATTACATGGAAAAGCTAGTATTTCTAGCCCATGAGAATTATATTCGTTATAAAGTTCCTGCAAACCCTCATAATGAAATGTAAGACCACACTCACTAGCAACATTCACTATCAGAAGAGTTTTTCCATCATAGATAGAAAGGTCTACATCAACTAAATTAATATCTTTTACAACAAAGTCGGTTATTTTATTCATAGGCTGCCTTTAATAGAATGAAGATTTTAAGTTATTAATTATAATTTCTCTACTTAATCTCTAATTTTTATATAGTAAGCAAAAAGTTATATCTAAATAGATGTAAGATAAATAAATTAGTTTATGGTTGAAATGCATGAAAGATACAAAAGAAATTAAACTTTTATGGAAAAAATATATAGATTTATCCAATGATGAGTTGTATGCAATATTGCATTTGCGTCAAAAAGTATTTGTATTAGAGCAAAATTGTCCTTATATAGACGCTGATTATTCAGATCAAGATGCTCTACATTTGTTGGCGTATAGAGGAAATGATTTGATTGGGTATCTAAGAGCTTTTAGGCCTGGAATAAAATATGAGGGCTCTTCTTTGGGAAGAATAGTAACAGAAATGAACTCTAGAGGTCTTGGTATTGGCAAAAAGATAACAATTGAGGGAGTGGAGCTTTTAAGAAAAGAATATCCCAAAAATGAAATTATTATCTCAGCACAGCATCGATTAGAGCATTTTTATATTGATTTAGGATTTACTTCTAGGGGTGATGTCTATTTAGAAGATAATATTGATCACATCCAGATGTTTATTCCCGGAAGTTAGACTACTAAATAATTGTTTTACCAAAAAGTAAGCTATGTATCTCTTCGGTTATAAAGGGAGCGAAAGGATGCATCATAACTAGTATTTCTTTCAGCAGCGGCCTAAGATTTTTTGTCTCTCCAGTTTTCTTGCATTCTTCAATGTAGACGTCGCAAAATTTTCCCCAAAAAAACTCATATATTTCATTAATAGCATAATCAAGCCTGTAGTCTGAAATATTCTTAGCAATTTTAACTTTTGTTTTCTCAAAATCTTCTAAAATCTTAGCATCACTATCATTGGCTACCTCAAAAACTTCATTGCTTTCAGGATAGCCATTAATAAACCTTGCTGCATTCCAAATTTTAGTACAAAAATTTCTATAACCTTTCAATCTTCCTAGCTCAAAACTAATGTCTTTTGTATGTGTTGCCAATGAATAAAAAGTCATTCTTAGCGCATCTGATCCATATGAATCAATACCATTAGGAAACTGCTTTCTTGTTTTTTTGGCGATTTTTTCAGCTATGCTTTCTTGCATAAGATTACTGGTTCTTTTTTCAACAAGATCTTCTTGTGTAATTCCATAAATTAAATCCAATGGATCAATAATATTCCCTTTTGACTTAGACATCTTTTGACCATTTTCATCTCTTATTAGACCAGTCACATATACATCTTTAAAAGGTATCTGATCAGTAAACTCTAAGCTCATCATCATCATTCTCGCTACCCAGAAGAAAATAATATCAAAGCCAGTTACTAGAAGAGAGGTAGGGAAATGCTTTTTAAAATCATCAGTTTTTTCAGGCCATCCAAGAGAAGCAAAAGGCCATAGGCTTGATGAAAACCAAGTATCTAAAACATCTTCATCTTGGCGAAGCTCAAGCTCTCCAAGATTGTATTGTTCTCTTACATCAGTCTCATCTTCACCAACATAGACATTTCCATCGTTGTCATACCAAGCAGGTATTCTATGTCCCCACCAAATCTGTCTGCTAATGCACCAATCTTCAATGTTATTCATCCAATTAAAGTAGGTTTTATCCCAATTGCTTGGATGAAACTTTATATCTCCATTATTAACTGCATCATTGGCTCTTGCTGCCATTTCAGATGTCTTTACATACCATTGATAGCTAAGTTTAGGTTCTATAACTATATTTGATCTTTCTCCACGAGGGACGCTTATATCGTGGGGTTCTTCTTTAACTAATAAATTATTATTTTGTAATTCTTGAATGACTAGTTTTCTTACTTTAAACCTATCAAGGTTAGTAAATGGTTCTGGGACATTTTCATTACTCCAAGCATCATCATTAAAAATACTAATTGGAACAAAGTCTTCTTGTTTATCTGAGGTATGGACTATTCCATCAAGCTCATGTAATGAGTATTTCTTACCTATTTCATAGTCATTAAAATCATGTCCTGGAGTAATTTTAAGACACCCAGTTCCAAATTCCATATCTACGTAATCATCTGCAATAATAGGTATTTTTCTGCCAACAAATGGCAGTTTTACATATTTACCAACAATAGATTTATATCTCTCATCATTAGGATTTACCGCTATCGCCATATCTCCAAACATCGTCTCAGGCCTTGTTGTAGCAATCTCAACATATTCATCTAAACCCTCAATTGGATATTTTATATGCCATAACAAACCTTTTTTTTCTTGCCTTACAACTTCTAAATCAGATACAGCAGTCTTTAGTGAAGGATCCCAATTAACGAGCCTATAGCCTCTGTAAATTTTCTTCTTCTTATGTAAGTCAACAAAGGCCTTTATTACTGCTTTATCAAACCCCTCATCTGCAGTAAATCGATATTTATTCCAATCTACCGAGCAGCCAAGTCTTTTAATTTGAGAGGTTATCTTTTCTTCAGAAAACTCTTTCCATTTCCAAGTCTCCTCAATAAACTTCTCTCTACCAAGGTCTTTCCTAGAAATACCATCTCTAGCTAAATTATTCTCAACAACCATTTGAGTGGCTATCCCAGCATGGTCTGCACCTACTTGCCAATATGAGTCTTTGCCTGACATATGGTTATATCTTGTATAGAAATCCATGATGGCATATTGAAAGCTATGACCCATATGAAGTGTTCCAGTAACATTTGGAGGTGGTATTACTTGAGCAAAGGATTCATTAGCATCTGAATTATTTATACTTCTTTCAGACCAAACCTTTGCCCATTTTTCCTCTATTTCAATAGGGTAATACTTTTTATCCATAATGGTACTTCGTGCAGAATTTCTATAGTTTCTTACTTAACAAAAGCTCACTAATTAGAGGAACAGGTCTACCAGTTCCTTCTTTTACAGGGTTGCTGTATGAAGCAGTTGCAGCTATGTCAATATGAGCCCATTTATAGTCCTTAGTAAATTTTGATAAAAATGCTGCAGCATGGATTGTTCCAGCTTCTCTTCCGCCCCCAATATTAGCCAGATCAGCATAGTCAGTTTTTGTGCATGATTGGTGCTCATCCCATAGAGGCAGCTGCCAAGCTCTATCACCAGATTCTTCTCCAGCAGCAATGATCATATCAGCTAGATGCTGATCATTAGCCATTACTCCACTAGCATGCCTTCCCAGAGCTATTACCACAGCTCCCGTTAGAGTGGCCATGTCAATAACATATTTAGGTTTATATTTTCCTACATAAGTTAGAGCATCACATAGTACCAATCTTCCTTCAGCATCTGTATTTAGAATTTCAATTGTTTGACCAGACATAGATGTTACAACATCACCTGGTTTTGTAGCTTTAGCAGAGCACATATTTTCAGCACAAGCCATAATACCAACCACATTAACATTTGCATTTAATCTAGCAAGTGTCGACATTACACCAAAAACAGTAGCTGCTCCACACATATCCCATTTCATCTCATCCATTCCCTGTGGAGGTTTTAATGAAACACCACCTGTATCAAAGGTGATTCCTTTTCCAACTAGAGCAATAGGTTTTTCAGATGCTTTTGCACCTTTATATTCTATTACCATCATTCTTGGAGGTTCATCACTTCCTTTAGCAACACTTAAGTATGATCCCATACCCATTTTTGCTAGATCTTTCTCATTGAATGATTTCACTTTTAAATTTGGGAAATCCTTAGTCATAGCTTTTACTTTCTTCTCAATAATTTTTGGGGTTGCATGATTGGCCGGAAGATCTCCTAAGTATTTTGCCGTATTTACACCTTCGCCAATAGCAAATCCTTTTTTCGCAGCTGATTTTGCTTTTCTTAAATCTGAAGGACTCATATCAGATACAAATAACACTAATTTCTTAAGTGTCGGTTTTTTTACTGTTTTATTTTTTGTTTCAGTAAATATATATGCATTTGACTCTATTGTTTTTGAAACACTTTCGATCATCCAAAAAGCATCTTTGTTATTTGGATAAGACGAGTTCATTACAAATGAAATATCTTTAGCTTTTAACTTGTTTGCTTGTTTAGTAATACTTTTAATAGAGCTTAACCATTTATGTATTGGAGTTTTTGCACTCCAAGACTTCACTAACAAGATATTCTCAGCATTGATTCCGTCTATGCTTGGCAATGAGATAGATGAGCCTTCATCATTCAAATGTGAAGCTACTGTGCTACTTAAAAAACCTTTCGTTGCTTTATCAAGAGCTTTAAAGCTTTTATCTTTTTTTGTATTTTTGTCAATTGTAATAACAAGCATTGAAGTTTTTAACGAAGCTAGATCACTGCTTGCACTATCTTTTACTGATATATTGTTTAAGATTTTATATGCCATTTAAGCTCTCCTTTTATTAGTATTTGCTGATAAGATAAATATTGTAATGCATCATAGTTCTCAAGGCATGTTTAAAAATAATATTCTTTCAAAAAGTTTTAACTTGGAAGTATTTAAATCTAGCATAGCCATACTTACAATATTCTTTTTATTGGTTGTTGGATCAAGGTTTGTTTCATATTTTGAGCAGGCATCAGAGGGTAATTTAGACCCTAGCATTATTTTCTATGCGGTATTCCTGAGGTTTCCAGACTTTATATCTTTATTAATACCTTTATCGTTTTTCCTTGGTATTTTGATTACAGTAAGTAGACTTTATGCAGATAGAGAAATCTATGCTTATTTTTCTACTGGCATAGCCCCAATCAATCTAGCAAAATTTATTTTTCCTCAGGCATTAATTTTTGCGTTATGTGCATTTTTACTTAGTTTTTATCTTGCGCCATCGGGTAAGGAAATTTCTAACGATTTATTAAAAATAGATACGTTTGAAGAACAAATTTTATCCTTAGAGCCCGGAGAAATATACACTCTTAAAAATAGCTCAGGTTTTATAACTTCTGAAAGTAGAGAGGGCTTAAGCTTAAATAATGTCACTTTTTTTAATCAACTTAATGAAGATTCGTTATTAATATCCTCTTCATCCTTAAATATCGAAAAACTTGGTGAAGAATATGATTTGTCTTTTGAAAAAGGAACTATGAATTCTAATTTGTTTTCAAAAGACGAAAGGATATTTTCAACCTTTGGAATTTTTAATTTTAGAATTAATGAACAAAGTAGCACTACCGGTCAAGTTTTAGGAGATTATTTTAATAATCAAAATACAACTTTAAGCTCGGAATTTCAGTGGAGCCTATCTTTTTCAGTGGCTATTTTTATATTGATGTTCATGGCGGTTTATTTGGGAAAAGTAGAACCTAGAAAGGGCAGGCTTTCTGTTATTTTACCAGGAATGTTTATATATATTCTTTACTTTAGTTTGCTTTTGCTTGGGAAAGATTATGTATCCC
>Ga0255758_10000913_pt1 | contig 32045 bp, 33 predicted proteins | sample 011ome_24_FD_179958 | JGI IMG/M metagenome (GOLD analysis project Ga0255758, IMG submission 179958) | Coastal salt marsh microbial communities from the Groves Creek Marsh, Skidaway Island, Georgia - 011513CT metaG (version 2) | ecosystem: Environmental > Aquatic > Marine > Intertidal zone >... | reverse complement strand
TATCGATATCTGCGAAATAAACAAGCGCAACCAAACTCAATGTAGCCAGGGTTACTGCTCGAGCCAGATCCCACACTGCCTGCTGTCCCATGTGCCGAATCAGTGAGCGATATAAGCCCAGTGCAACAAAGGAACCCGCGATCGCCAGCATCAGCACACCGAGAGCAACGAATTCTGCAAAATTCGCAGGGACAGGCTGACGAGAGGCAGACAGAGATAACGCACCGTAAAGGGCGAACAGTGCAATGGCCAAATCAAGCAGCAACAAGAATCCGAACCGCACATGGCCACTCGTTGGTTGGCCGGTTAGCGCGAGCCAAGCTACCTTTAAGCGCGCTACAGACAGCGTGATTCCGGATGCTAATTTATTAACCATCTATATGTCCTGATTACCACTGTCGGTGGCAAAGTCTAAAAGACCGCCTACAAAGAGGAGCGTCAGTCTACCCTCAGCGTCTGGCATAGACCAATAGCACCAGAGGGGGAATTGTGGCCAAAAGTACCGCAATGCTTCGGGAATAGATGTCATTTAGTGACAACATCGCCAGCGGAAACCACCAACAAAGGTGAAGCCCCAGCAAACCGAGGTTGAGGGCAGCGACGTTGCCTGTCATCCTCACGAGGCGCTGATAAGCATGATCCTGATGAGCAATATGCGGCGCGAGTCGCTTTGACAGTCGAATCAAGAGGGTGAGACTGGCGTCGAGCAAAAACGGCATCATCAAAATGCCCCAAGCCCACCCAAGAGTCGGATTAAGCATGATGGCGCGGATCCCCACAGCGCCTAACAGGAAACCTATAGCGATTGAGCCAGCGTCCCCCATGAACAACGACGCCGGCGGCCAGTTAAAGATCACAAGCGGAAAACAGGCCGCTATTAATATCAGCAGTGTGCTCACCAGTCCATCGGATTGCGGCCCGCCGGCAGCTACTAATATGAATACCATCCCAACCAAAACGGATAAGGCCTGGGTGATAGCAAAGCCATCGGCGCCGTCCATAAAATTGAATAAATTTATCGTCCAAACCAAAGCAATCAAACAGAGAGCCTGCAACCAAAGCTCGATGCCACCAAGCTCGAAGCTGACAAATACACCCGCCGCGATAAAATAAATGATGAGCCTCACGCCACTGCCCAAGCCGTAGCGATCATCCATAAGCCCCACCAGAGATAAGGTGACAGCAACTACCGAAACGGCTCCTAGGCTGGCAAAGGCGCCAATGAACCTTTCTTCAAATAACACCAAGCACGCGGCGCTCACCGCTACCAGCACGATACCCCCACCCACTGGCGTAGCATCTTGGTGCTGGCTACGCTGCCCGGGAATATCTAACAAACCAGCTAGAGGCGCTAACTTTCTAAAAAGCCACAGACCCAGAAAGCTCACGACAACAACGGAGGCGAACAACAGCGTCATGCTGAAACTCCTTCGATGTTATCCGTCAGTAATGTTTCGAGGGTCCAACGTGGCTGCCAGCCATCGATGACAGGTGCGGCACCGGTCCAGCCCTCGCCGCTTACGGCACGCCAGGTCGAACCGGACACGGCACCCGTGAGTCGATCTCGACACCAGCCACCGACCCTCCAGAGCGGTGCAGGGATTGAAAGTCCCGCTGCACATCCGAGCGCTCGCGCTATCCGCCTCGCTGAATAAGATTCGCCGTCAGTAACCGGCAAGTTCCTACTGGGCAATTGCCCCCAGGTCTCTCGCTGAATCAAATTGTGTAATAAAGCGACTAGGTCTGGTCTTGAAATCATGCCGCGCTCACCCTTTTCAGGAAACGCTATCGGAAGGCGCCCCGCAAAATGACGCAGGGTCGCTAAATTACCCGTAAGCTGATGGTCATATATCAACCCTGGCCGACAGATAACCACATCGCAATCACTATGGCCCAAAAGCTGTTCAAGGCTCTGCTCGGCCAACCACTTTGATTCGGCATAAGCGGTACTGGGTCGAGGCAAGGACGCCGCAGATAGCGACCCACTGGCGCTCGCCGCCGGCACAACATTCAGTGTGCTGATGAAGATGAAGCGCTTGACACCCGCCGTGGCCGCTGCGTCAGCCAAGGCCATCGTCGCGCGGTGGTTAATTCGCTCATAATGGTGTGGGGCAGATCGGTTGTGCGCAAGACCCGCGCAATGAACAAGCGTGGACAACCCCTCTAAGGCTGATCGGAAGCCCGTGTGTTGACCAAGATCCAACGCCCGATCCGCGTCGCCCCTGCCCAAGGTCACCACAGGCAGCGTATGGCCCGCAAGGCTGGCGGCTAACGCTCTTCCGAGATAGCCGGAAGCGCCGGTAATCCCTATCACCGGCGCTCCATAAGCCGAACAGAAGGGCTAGTCCAACGTGATCTGGGCTCTGTTTTGCTCGATGATAGTCTCGCCAATTCCCTTGACCTCTGCCAGCTCGTCAACGGACTCAAAGGGTCCAAAAGCCTGACGATATTCAACAATGCGATACGCTTTGGCAAGACCGACTCCCTGCAGACCCGCTGACAGTACTTCAGGGGAATCCGTATTTATGTTGACAGCATCCTGCGCCATCAGCGGCGTGTTAACACCCAACAAAGAAACCGCCATCACCAAACCGCACAGCACACTTCTCACCGAGCGATCCAGGCCGCTAAACACGGCCGCAGCCAATAGTTTTTTATGAGGCCTTACCTCGCCGTCACTTCTATTCATCATTTTCTAATCTCCTGTAATGGTCATCGAGTCCTAGCTGACTCATCGCCACCCTACAGAGACAGCCACTTCATTCACTCATCGGTGATGGGCTGTGATATCAATTACCCGCGATTGATGCCAACACACGCGCTAACGCCTGGGCAGGATCTTCTGCGGCGGTAATTGGCCTACCCACAACCAGGTAGTTTGCCCCCGCGGCAATCGCCTCCCTTGGCGTTAATACTCGACGCTGATCGCCCAGGGCATCATCCTGCAACCGAATACCTGGAGTAATCAGCGAAAAATCTTCCCCCAAGCGCTCTCTGATTGCTGGCGCTTCCTGCGCCGAACACACGACACCATCGAGCCCCGACGCTCGCGTTAACTCGGCCAACCTAACCGCACGCTCGAGCGGCGTACCCATAGCACCTGTTTCCAGCAGATCCTCGGGAGCCATGCTTGTGAGCACCGTAACGGCAATCAGCTTGGGGGGGTGCGCGAAGTCTGACAAGCTCGCCTTGGCTTCCGTCATCATGCGGCTTCCACCCGCTGCGTGAACATTCATCATCCAAACACCATGCTCAGCGGCTGCACGGCAGGCTTTTGCCACCGTGTTTGGGATGTCGTGAAATTTTAGGTCCAAAAAAATCTCAAAACCCAAATCGGTTAACGCGTGCAGAATAGCCGGGCCTTCGCGGGTGAAAAGCTGCTTACCCACTTTCACTCGACATTTTTGCGGATCCAGCAGGTCCGCTAATGCCAGCGCCTGACTTGAGGCGTCAAAATCAAGCGCAACGATTAATGGCCCTTTTTCATCCATGACAGGTCCCGCCACTCGCCTCATCTTCAAACATATTCAATTTCACCGGTAGCACTGAGGTCCCTGATGCTCCCCCAGTGCTTACACCCAGGACAGTGCCAATGCAGCTGCTGCCCACGGAACCCGCAATGACCGCAGCGATAACTCGATCTGCCTGCCACCAGTTTATTAATCGTGGCTAATTCTAGGGCTTCGTCTTCGCCAACCTCGCTCTGACTATGCAGTTGCATCAACAACTCCAAACCGCGTAAGGAGGGTTTTTTCTGTAAATGTTGTCTTAAAAATGTTTTGGCCGCGGTAGCGCCAGCGGCATCGCGAAGCTCAAATGCTATCGCAAGAATCAAAGGCGTATTTGGCGCGCGCCGAAGACAGTCTTCAAGATAAGCCAGAAATTCTTCTCGTCGATCCAGAGCGTAAAACGCCTGCTTTAATAGCGGAACACTTTCGGCAACGAAGCCTGGCTCCTGTTGTGCAAGTGATTTTAAAACCTTGATGGCGCGCTCGGGGTTGTCTGCCTTTATCTCCAAATCCCCGAGCGTCATCGTAGCGCGCACGGATGCTGCATCGTACTTTAGCGCCTGCTGCAAATAGTTTCGACCCGCCTGGTAGTCAAGCTGGGCGACGGCTTCCTCGGCCTTTTCACAATAATAGTGCGCCAACAGAATCGGCACCGGCTGGCCCACCTCTTCAGCCTCAGACGACTTGGCCTTCAGCAAACCCCGCCGCGGCAGCAACTCAGTCGCTATCAACATAGCCTGATTCCAATCTCGCTGTGCTTCATAGATCTCCAACAGGTGCCGTTGTGCAACGCGCTGGTGGTCTCCCGACTCTGCCACCAAGTCCTTGAGCAACCGCTCTGACCGATCCAAAAGGCCCGCAGAGATATAATCTCTGGCAAGTTCCAAATGCGACAAATGCAACTGCGCGAGAGGTAAACTGGGCCGCGCTAACAGATTTTGATGAACCTTGATGGCACGCTCTACTTCGCCTCGTCTTCGCAGGATATTGCCAAGTGCGATGTGAGTATCAAATGTCTCGGCATTGACCTCCAACGCCTTGGTAAAGGCATCAATAGCGCTGTCCTGACTGCCGTCAAGCAGAAAATTAAGCCCCCGGTAGTATTGCGAAGGGGGACTGGCACCAAAGTCCCATAAGTTCAACGTCCTGCTGACCGAACGCTTTCCCAACAGCCACCCCACGCCAATGGCCGCCGTGAGTACAGCAAGAAGCAGAAAGTCAGTCACCGTTGGTGACACCCGCACGGCGCAACTTGTCTACCTCTGTTTGCAAGCGTGATACTTCCCGTCGCTGCCTCGCCAAGGAAGCCCTTTGCTGGAGAGCCAAAATACTCGATGCCAGCAAGCCCAATAGCGCGCCGATGACCAGCATACCAAGTAGCCATACTGAAGCCGGCCGCGCCGGAAGCTGGACAACCAATAAATCTAAGGCAATTGGGGCTGAATTTTGAAGGGAAAAAAGCGCGCCAGCAGTAATCGTGGCGAGTAAAATCATGCCACCGAGCAGAGACCGCACTAGACGCATACGTTAAAAACCCGACTTGAGGGATCGATTAACTCGTTCTCTAAGCTCTTTTCCTGGCTTGAAATGAGGGACGTGTTTCCCCTCTAGCTCGACGCTGTCCCCGGTTTTTGGATTTCTTCCGCGTCGGGGTTCTCGATAATGCAACGAGAAACTGCCAAAGCCTCTGATTTCAATCCGCTCCCCACCCGCCAGCGTCTCAGCCATATGATCTATGATGAGCTTTACAGCGAGCTCTACATCTTTGGCGCTGAGCTGGTCTTGGCGCGAAGCCATTAACTCGATAAGTTCGCTGCGGGTCATAGCTGTGTACGTGATGATAGGACTCGGCCTATTTTCCACAGCTGGGCAAAGGTTGCAACTCATTCATTTCAAACAAAATTTTAAAAAAAAGGCCCTGAAGCGGGCCTTTTATCCTGGATTGCGCGAAATGCCTTCACTGGCCGTCCATCTGCGCCTTGATAAGATCACCAATAGTACCGGGGGACGCGGCCTCATCTTGCTGCTTCAACGACTCCACGGCTTCCTTCTCATCCTCAACATCCTTGGCTTTGATCGACAAGCCTAAGGATCGGTTCTTGCGATCCACGTTGATGACCTTGGCTTCGACAGAATCACCCACATTCAGCACTGATCGCGCGTCATCAACCCGATCTACGCTAATATCCGAGGCCTTAAGGTAACCCTCAACTTCCTCGCTCAGCTTGATCGTGGCACCCTTCGCATCTACCTCGGTGACGGTGCCCGTGACGATGGTACCCTTGTCGTTGTCGCTGACGTAAAGACTAAATCCGTCTTCCTCCATCTGCTTAACACCAAGAGAAATACGTTCACGCTCGGGGTCAATTGATAGGATTACCGTCTCAATCTCATCGCCCTTCTTGTAGTTCCGAACGGCTTCTTCTCCGGTCTCATTCCAACTGATGTCGCTGAGATGAACCAAGCCATCGATGTTACCGTCGAGACCGATGAAGATGCCGAAATCCGTAATCGACTTGATGGTACCGGAGATGCGATCACCTTTTGCGTGGTCTGCTGCAAATGCATCCCAGGGATTCTGAGTACACTGCTTTATACCGAGAGAGATACGACGACGCTCTTGATCGATATCGAGAACCATGACTTCAACTTCATCACCCAGCTGTACGATCTTGGACGGATGAACGTTCTTGTTAGTCCAATCCATTTCAGAAACGTGTACTAGCCCCTCAACACCTTCCTCAATCTCGGCAAAACAACCGTAATCGGTGAGGTTGGTAATCCGGGCATTGGTGCGGCTTCCCTCTGGGTATCGGTTAGTGATTTCAACCCAAGGATCTTCACCCAACTGTTTGAGACCAAGCGATACGCGATTGCGCTCACGATCGAACTTGAGGATTTTCACATCCATTTCCTGACCGACTTCAACGATCTCACTTGGGTGCTTGATGCGCTTCCAGGCCATATCAGTAATGTGAAGTAGGCCGTCAACGCCGCCCAGATCAACAAAAGCGCCGTAATCCGTCAAATTCTTGACGACACCCTTAACGGACATGCCTTCTTGCAGGTTCTGGAGCAGCTCTTCGCGCTCTTGGCTGTTGGCGGCTTCCATGACGGCTCGCCGTGAGACCACCACGTTGTTTCTTTTCTGGTCGAGCTTTATGACTTTAAAGTCGAGCTCTTTGCCTTCGAGGTGCGTGGTTTCGCGTATGGGCCGCACATCGATCAGCGAGCCGGGCAAAAATGCACGAATCGAATCGATATCTACGGTAAAACCGCCTTTGACCTTACCGTTGATGATACCCACCACGACTTCTTCCGCCACGTGAGCTGCCTCGAGTCGCTTCCAAGCCTCGGCGCGCTTCGCCTTCTCTCGGGATAGCTTGGTCTCACCAAAACCGTCTTCAACGGTTTCGAGCGCCACCTGTACTTCATCACCAACGTTGAGCGTGCACTCACCATTGGCGTTAATAAACTGGTCGAGCGGTATAACACCCTCAGACTTGAGTCCGGCGTGAACCGTTACCCACTCATTATCGATATCGATGACAACACCCGTCACAATGGAACCGGGCTCCATGTCAACGGTCTTTAAACTTTCTTCAAATAATTCGGCGAAGGATTCGCTCATGAGATTTACCTGTGGTTGCGACGCTCTAAAGTCACTTTGCTAACTTTGCGTCTTAGCCGGTATCCAGACTCACCGGGTCTGTCGTCAGTTCGCGGAATCCGAGGTGTCTGGCCTGTCGCCGGATGTCCGCCCTACAAGTCCCCTGGAAGCCATAAGGTCGGTCACCTGAGAGAACACCTGCTCCGCAGTCAACGTTGTGCTGTCAAGCGTCACGGCGTCTTCAGCGGCAACCAGCGGCGATATCGACCGGGAGGAATCCCGAGCATCGCGGTCTCGTATGCTATCCAGAAGGCGCGGCAGGCTAACACTTTCGCCTTTTTCTAGCAACTGGGAATATCGCCGCTCTGCCCGGGCTTCTGCGCTGGCGGTCAGAAAAATTTTCAACGGTGCGTCGGGGAATACTTGGGTACCCATATCGCGGCCGTCTGCGATCAAACCCGGGAACCTGGCCCACTCACGCTGTCTGGCCAGCAGTGCCTCTCGAACCCTGGGCAACACCGCCACGGCCGACGCGCCTTTGCTGCCGAGTTCAGATCGAATTTCAGCGGTGACATCAACGCCATCAAGCCAGACATGCACTTCGCGATCTCCGACAACAAATTCGGCATTGAGTGTACGAGCAATAGCTGCAGCACCTTCTTCATTGGTCCAGGCGACATCCGCGTTCAGACACGCCTTGCCCACGACGCGGTAGAGAGCGCCACTGTCGAGCAGGTGCCACTGGCAATGTTTCGCCAGCCGCATCGCCAGCGTGCCCTTGCCTGCACCACTGGGCCCATCGATACAGACGACCGGGGTAGAAGTCACAGCGTCATATCCAGCTGCAACCCCACGCCGCTGGCGAGATCGGCAAAACCGGGGAAAGAGGTTGCGACATGGTCACAGTCTAAAATAGTGATCGGGCCCTGGGCGCGCAATGCCGCCATCGAAAAGCTCATGGCAATTCTATGATCATCGAAGGTCTCGATGGTCGCACTCCCCATCGACCCACCCTCAATACGAATACCATCTGGGGTTGGTTGGTTGACAATTCCCAACGCATCAAGGCCGCGTGCCATTGACGCGATGCGATCGCTCTCCTTAACCCGCAGCTCCTCCGCGCCAGTGAGAATCGTCGTGCCCTCGGCACAGGCTGCGGCGATAAACAGTGCCGGAAACTCATCGATCGCCAGAGGAACAAATTCCTCTGGTATTTGAATGCCTTTTAGCGGCGCGTAGCGCACCCGCAGGTCTGCCACCGGCTCACCGCCAACCTCTCGTGGACTGATAATCTCGATATTTGCACCCATTAAATCCAAAATGCTGAGTACGCCGGTCCGCGTTGGATTCATTCCAACATGCCGCAGCAGAAGATCAGAACCGGGTGCAATACTGGCACCAATCAGAAAGAAGGCCGCGGAGGAGATGTCGGCGGGAATGTCTATATCCGCTGCCTGTAAGCTGCCCCCTCCCTCGACACTAATCACACCACTGGCTTCTTCCACCGAATAACCAAAGCCGCGCAGCATTCTCTCAGTATGATCACGGGTAGGGGCAGGTTCGGTAACGGAAGTTCGACCGCTGGCCATCAAACCGGCCAGCAGTACACAAGACTTTACCTGGGCGCTGGCAATAGGTAGATCATAGTGAATACCTCGCAGAGGCTGCCCACCGAGTATCTGCAAGGGCGGGCGGCCATCGGGCGCAGAGGTAATAGAAGCACCCATTTTTTCCAGTGGCGTGATGACTCGACCCATGGGGCGCTTCATGAGTGAGGCATCGCCGACCAACTCGGTGTTAAAAGTCTGCCCCGCAAGCAAACCGCTGAGCAAACGCATGCTGGTACCCGAGTTACCCATATCGAGCGGACGCTCTGGTGCCGACAGGCCATTGAGCCCTGCCCCATGGATAGACAGGCGCCCGCCCGTCGGGCCATCAATGCGCACTCCCATTGCCCGAAAAGCCGCCACGGTAGCGAGCGCATCTTCGCCCTCTAAAAAGCCCTGAACCTGAGTTACTCCATCAGCCAGCGCCCCGAGCATGACCGAGCGATGAGACATGGACTTATCTCCCGGCACCCGAATATCTCCCGTAAGAGCACCTCCTGGCTGGACAACAAATTTCACGATTCACCGCCCTGTTCTTCGCTGGGATCACTCGCCACCTCTTGTGCCAAGATTTCTTGAGCCAAAGCATCGTCGAGTACCGGGTTGAGAATTCTGTCGTGGCGGCGGCGCACCTCTTTACATCGGCCGAAATAGCGCTCAAGTGCATCGCTATCTCTATCAGCAACCCAACCTTTTAACTCCGCGATTTCTGCCTCGACCCGCGACAGCGCTGCGTTAATGGCAGCGCCATTAGTCAAGGCAACATCGCGCCACATAACCGGGTCCGATCCCGCGATTCGAGTCATATCGCGCAGGGCACCACCGCCATGACGCATAGGATCCAAGGGGTCATCTGCCAACGCGTTGGTCAGCGCATAAGCCAGTAAATGTGGTGAGTGGCTACTCGCGGCTAAGGCAGCATCATGATCATCCACACTCATGGTGGTAATGCGGGAGCCGGCTGCTCGCCACATTGCCGCGACGGTCTCGACTGCCTCTCGCTCGGTGTTTTCCAGGGGCGTGAGTATGACTTCTCTGCCCGCGAACAGCGTGGCCTGCGCAGATTCAACGCCACTGTGTTCAAGCCCGGCAATAGGGTGCCCCGGCACGAACCGCGGATACTCCGAGCCGGCGCGCTCTACCACCCAGCCCTTGATGCTGGCCATATCGGTAATAACGGAGGGGCTTTCAAGCGCCGTCAGCTTGGGCAATATTTCGGCCAGCAGGTCACCCGAGGCCATCGGTGGAGCACCCACAACAATCACTTCCGCGCCGTCAATCGCCTCTTCAAGATCCAAGGTGTAACCGTCAATGACGCTCAGTTTCACCCCCCGGAGCAAACTCGCTTCCCGCGGTCCCCAGGCCCGCAGGGAACCCTGCCAGCCGGACGCGCGAAGGGCGAGCGCCAGGGATCCTGAGATGAGCCCAAGTCCAAGAAAAACGACTGATTTAGCCCTAAAGCTTGACACCGTCCAGTATCCCTACAGAGGGGCTCGCGGATAAGAGCCAAGCCTCTTCAGCATGATGGACTGCTCCTCGAGCTCTTTCATGATGTTAGCGACCACCTCGTCGTCAAGGTGGCCCTCAAACTCGATGAAAAACACGTAGGTCCACTTCTCGGTCTTGGACGGCCGCGAATCGATGCGCGTCAAGCTGATCCCCGCCTCTTCAAATGGCCGTAACAAATTCAGCAGGGCACCGGGTCGATTCCTGCTAGCGATAAGCACGGAGGTCTTGTCCACGCCACTGGGCGGAACAAACTCATTGCCGAGCACCAAGAAACGGGTGGTGTTGCTGGCGTAATCCTGAATCGAGGAAGATCGGCAAACAAGCGGATACATTTCCGCTGCCAACTCTCCAGCGATCGCCGCAACGCCCTCCTCCTCACTGGCTCGCCTGGCCGCCTCACCATTACTCGGGGCCTCTTCCCGCGCAACACTTGGCAGGTTGGTGTCGAGCCAACTGCGACATTGAGCCAGCGCTTGGGGATGTCCGGTGACACAGGAAAGGGGCCCCGAGCCGGTCTTGTCACCCACAAAAAGGTGGTGAATAACGGGAAGCTCAACCTCGCCAACGATCTTGACCGAGGACTCTAAAAAACAATCCAGTGTCTGCCCGACCATACCCTCGGTCGAGTTTTCTACCGGAACGATACCAAAGTCGCAGCGCCGCTCTTCTACCTGCCGAAAAACAGCCGTAATTGACTTATGGGTTTCCTGAATCGCCGACTGACCAAAATGCTTGCGAGCAGCGGCTTGGGTATAGGTGCCCGGCGGACCAAGATAAGCAACCGTCAAGGGCTGCTCCAACGCCAAACAACTGGACATGATCTCGCGAAATATTCGCGCCACATAGTCAGAGGGCAGCGGACCTGAATTCCGATCTTGAATGGCGCGCAAGACCTGTGCTTCACGCTCGGGGCGATAGAACAAAGGGGCGTCCTCAGCGGCAAGCCGAGACGCCTCTAATTTAACGATGGCGACTTCCTGCGCGCACTTCGCTCGCTCACTAATCAACTCGAGCAGTTGCGTATCTATGGCATCGATCCGCGCCCTGATAGCGCTCAGCTGTTCATCAGTGGCCATCACTCACCCCCGACGACGCTCGAAATCGCGCATAAAGTCACACAGCGCATGGACCGACGATTCCGGCACAGCGTTGTAAATACTCGCGCGCATGCCTCCCACCGAACGATGTCCCTTGAGATTGAGCAATCCCGCCTCCTCGGCCTCACTCAGGAAAACTTTGTCCAGCGTATCATCCGCGAGAGTGAAAGGAACATTCATCCATGAGCGACTCGCGAGCTCTACCGGGCTGGCATAAAACGGCGATTGGTCAATAAGCGTGTAGAGCAGACTTGCTTTGCGCTGATTGATCTCCGCCATAGCAGTCAGGCCGCCAAGATCCTCGAGCCATTGAAAGACAAGTCCGGCCAGGTAAATAGAGAACGTGGGCGGCGTGTTGTACATAGATTGACTTTCTTCAGCCACCGTCCAGCTGAGCGTGGCAGGACAAGAATCCGAGGCCGTCCCGAGTAAATCTTTCCTCACAATCACCACCACAAGACCAGCGGGGCCGATGTTTTTCTGAGCCCCGGCGTAAATCACGCCAAACTGAGTGACATCAAGCGGACGGGATAACAGCGTTGAGGACATATCCGCCACCAGAGGCACCGGCACGTTGGGCACTGAAGAAAACTCCAGGCCGCCAATGGTCTCGTTAGGACAGTAATGCAGGTAGGCCGCGTCCGCGTTGACTTGCCAGGATTCTACCGCCGGGATACGACAAAAATTATCCTCAGCGCCCGAGGCAACCACTTTCGCCTCAATAAATCGCCCCCCCTCTGCGACCGCCTTTTTGGACCACTGGCCCGTCACCACATAATCCGCAGCGGCCCCAGTGGATCCAAGATTTTGTGGGATCGCCGCAAACTGCTGGCTGGCACCCCCTTGCAAAAACAACACCGCGTAATCATCACCAATAGATAACAGGCGGCGCAGGCTGGCCTCGGCAGATTGAATGACTGATTCAAACTCGGGGCTCCGATGACTGAGCTCCATAATAGACGCACCCGCATGACCCCAGTCGAGAAGCTCGGCCTGCGCTTGCGCCAAAACAGCCTCAGGCAGCGCCGCTGGACCTGCGCAAAAATTGTGCTTTCGGGCCACGCCTAGTCTCCTGCCCCTGACTCTCCGTCGTCGGCTTCTGAGTCGCTGGCGTGCACTGGCGCAGTTTCTTCGACCGCGTCATCGTCCTCTGCAATACGGCTAATTCGGACAAGCTTTTCATCCTCGCGGGTTCTGATAACCCGCACACCCTGCGTATTGCGCCCTAGCACCGAGATTTCCTCGACACGGGTTCTAACCGCGGTCCCTTGGTCGGAGATCAGCATGATCTGATCGCCCTCAAATACTTGAGTCGCTCCCACCAAGGCGCCATTGCGCTGACTCGTTGACATGGCAATGACGCCCTTAGTACCCCGACCCTTAATGGGGAACTCATCGATGTCGGTGCGTTTGCCATAGCCATTTTCACTGACCGTCAGAATACGACTTTCAGCCCGTGGCACGATCAATGAGATAAGGCGATGCCCCTGCGCGAGATTAATCCCGCGCACTCCTCTCGCAGTTCGTCCCATCGCCCTGACATTGGTTTCCGCGAAGCGCACCGCTTTGCCCTCGCTCGAGAACAGCATGATGTCACAACTACCGTCAGTGACCGCGGTTCCCACCAGCCAATCGTCTTCGCCGAGCTCGATGGCCCGAAGCCCAACACTGCGCTGACGGGAAAATTGCGCGATATCGGTTTTCTTCACCGTGCCTCGCGCGGTAACCATGAAAATATAATGACCGGCTTCATAGCCATCGATCGGTAAGATCGACGTGATTCGCTCGCCCTCATCGAGGGGCAGCAGATTTACCATCGGTCTACCACGGGAATTTCGGCTCGCCAGGGGAATATGGAACACCTTTAGCCAATACACTTTGCCATAGTCGGAAAAGCACAAGATTGTCGCGTGGGTGCTGGCAATGAGCAGATGCTCGACAAAATCTTCATCCTTTACAGCCGTCGCCGACCGACCGGTGCCCCCACGCCGCTGCGCTTGGTAGTCAGACAGGGACTGGGTCTTGGCGTACCCCTTGTTGGAAATGGTAACGACCCGATCCTCTTCCGTGATCAGATCTTCGACTTTCAAGTCGTGAGGAGAATCTGTGATTTCGGTCAGTCGATCGTCGCCAAACTCTTCGACCAATTCCTTAAGTTCATCACGGATGACCTGCCGCAATCGGTCAGGATCCTGAAGAATTTCAAGGTAATCGGCGATTTCAACAAGTTTATCCGAGTACTCCTGAAGCAACTTCTCATGCTCGAGCCCTGTCAACCGGTGCAGTCTGAGCTCAAGGATCGCCTGCGCCTGAGCTGGGGACAAGTGATAAGCCCCCTCTCGCAATCCAAACTCTGGCTCAAGATCATCAGGGCGGCAGGCATCGTCCCCCGCTCGCTCTAACATGGCTAATACATCTCCCGGCTGCCAAGGGGTCGCCACCAAGCCCTCTTTTGCATCGGCCGGCGTTGGCGATGTCTTAATGAGTTCGATAATCGCATCAATATTGGCGAGAGCAATCGCAAGGCCCTCAAGCACGTGCCCCCTTTCTCGGGCTTTACGCAGCAGATATACGGTACGGCGAGTTACAACCTCCCTGCGATGGCGGACGAACGCCTCAATCATGTCGCGCAAATTCAGGGTCTTTGGCTGGCCGTCAACCAGCGCCACCATATTGATGCCCACTACCGACTGGAGCTGGGTTTGGGCGTACAAATTGTTGAGCACAACATCACCCACTTCGCCACGCCGTAATTCGATGACTACGCGCAGCCCATCTTTATCAGACTCGTCTCGAAGCTCTGTGATGCCTTCGATTTTTTTCTCTTTCACCAGCTCAGCGATGCGCTCTATCAATCTCGCTTTATTTAGCTGATAGGGAATTTCATGGATGATAATGGTGTCCTTGCCCTTGGACTCGTCGGTGATTACCTCAGCCCTGGCCCGAACATAAATTCGGCCGCGCCCGGTGCGATAGGCCTGCACGATACCCGCCCGGCCATTGATAATAGCCGCCGTGGGAAAGTCGGGACCCGGGATATATTCCATCAATCCATCAACGGAGATTTCGGGATTGTCGAGAAACGCAATACATCCAGCGACCACTTCGCGCATGTTGTGCGGCGGTATGTTGGTCGCCATGCCTACAGCGATTCCTGCAGAGCCGTTAATGAGCAGGTTGGGTGCGCGAGTAGGAAGAACGACGGGAATCCGTTCAGTGCCGTCGTAGTTGTCGACAAAATCGACGGTTTCCTTATCAAGATCCGCTAACAGCGCATGGGCAAGCTTGCTCATGCGAATTTCGGTGTAGCGCATTGCCGCCGCGGAATCCCCGTCGATTGAGCCAAAGTTGCCCTGCCCGTCTACGAGGGTGTAGCGCAAAGAAAACTCCTGGGCCATCCGCACAATCGTGTCATAGACCGCTGAATCACCATGAGGGTGATATTTACCAATCACGTCGCCGACTACGCGCGCAGATTTTTTGTAGGCCTTGTTCCAGTCGTTGTTGAGCTCGTTCATGGCGAACAAAACCCGACGATGCACGGGCTTTAGGCCATCTCTGACGTCCGGGAGCGCACGCCCGACGATCACGCTCATTGCGTAGTCCATATAGGACTGTTTCAGTTCATCCTCGATATTTACGGGGAGGACTTCTCGAGCAATTTCCTTGGGTATTTCTGCCATTCGGCCTGCTTCTCAGAGGGGGGTTATTTAGCGGTATTCGCCATTCGCTAAGGGTAACAAAATCAGGCGATTAACACCATCAAAACAAGCGGCGCAAACCCCGATTCTCGGTACCCGCTATACTCCAACTTATGACTGGAAATAAATCACCACACGCCGTCGATCTCGTTCTTCATCCGGAGTGGATTGTGCCCGTTATCCCTCGCCATCAGGTCTTGCAAGGGCACAGCTTGGCAGTGAGCGAGGGACGCATTACCGCTGTCCTTGAGCGGGAAGCAGCACTTGCTATTCCGGCCGCGGAGCATTGCCGGCTTCCTGGCCACGCGCTCTTGCCCGGCTTGGTCAACGCCCATGGCCACAGCGCTATGAGCCTGTTTCGCGGTCTCGCGGACGACTATCCTCTCATGGAGTGGCTGCACGAACATATCTGGCCCGCCGAGGCGACTTTTGTCTCAGAAGCTTTCGTCCGCGATGGCACGGATTTGGCGCTGGTCGATCTTATTTTGGGCGGGTCGACCACTTTTAGTGACCAATATTTTTTTCCAGAGGTTACGGCCGAGTGCGCCGCGACCGCCGGCATCCGCGCCCAACTCGTGTTTCCCATTATCAACATAGAGACTGCATGGGCTCGAAATAGCGAGGAGTGTTTGCGCCAAGGGCTGGCGCTACGAGACAGCCTTCGCGATCACCCCCTCGTAGAAATTGGTTTTGGCGTTCACTCAACCTATAGCGTCGATACCGCGACCTTGAAGCACGTCGCAACCCTGGCACATGAACTTGATGCCATCGTGCAAATTCACTTACACGAGACCCGGGGAGAGGTGGAAGACTCCATCGCGCGCTGCGGTGATCGCCCGATTGACGTCCTGTCGCAGGTAGGCATGCTAGGGCCAAAAACCCAATGTGTTCACATGACCAGTCTGTCTCGGGGAGATTTCGCGTTACTCAAAGACAGCAACAGCCACGTCATTCATTGTCCACGATCTAACATGAAGATCGCCTCTGGAATTTGCCCCACCCAGCGTCTACTTGGCCACGGCATCAATGTTGCGCTGGGAACCGACGGTGCTGCTAGCAACAATCGATTGAATATGTTGGCGGAAATGCAGGCAGCGGCACTTCTTGCCAAGCTGGAATCTCTGGAGGCCACCGCACTCCCCGCCATGGCTGCACTCGAACTCGCCACCATCAATGGTGCCCGCGCCCTCGGCATGGAAAAAACCATTGGGTCACTGGAGGTCGGCAAACGCGCAGATCTGATTGCGGTCGACTTGAGCCAACCGCACACTCAGCCGATTAACAATGTCATTTCACAACTGGTTTATGCCACCAGCGGGCAGGAAGTGACTCACAGCTGGGTTGATGGAAAAGCGTTGCTTCGAGATCGGGAAGTCATCGGACTGGACGTTCCCAACGTAATCGAAAGGGCCAGCCACTGGTCTAACCTCCTTAAAAACCGCGTGTAAACGGTGCTAAGACAATGACACAAACGATCAACGTAGACGCTGCAGAGATTGCAAAGTTTGAAGCTTTAGCCTCACGCTGGTGGGATCCGACCAGCGAGTTTCGCCCCCTGCATGACATCAATCCGCTACGGGCGAACTGGATCGACAAGCTGTCGCCGGTCAGCGGCACCAGGTTAGTCGATATTGGCTGCGGCGGAGGGCTTCTTACCGAGGCCATGGCTTGGCGCGGCGCCAATGTGACCGGTATCGACATGGGGGAAGCGCCCCTGTCAGTCGCCCGCATCCACCAGCTGGAGAGCCAACTGGATATCTGCTACCTGAAGACAACGGCAGAGGCCTTGGCGAGCGAGGAGCCCGAGTCTTTTGAGGTGGTGACCTGTCTCGAGATGCTGGAGCACGTCCCCGACCCCGGGTCGGTGATTCAAGCTTGCGCCGACCTCGCCAAGCCCGGTGCCAACCTGTATTTTTCGACCATCAATCGCAACCCAAAAGCATTCGTTTTCGCCATTGTCGGCGCTGAATATGTGCTCAATCTGCTGCCCAAAGGCACCCATGAGTACGGCAAGTTTATTAAGCCCTCCGAAATGTCGCGCTGGATTCGTGCTGCCGGACTCCTGCCGCAGGAAATGACGGGTCTCACCTATAATCCGCTGACCAAACACTACCGATTGGTCACGGAAGACGTTTCCGTGAACTACATGATCAGGGCGACCAAGCCCGCCTGACCCAAAGGTAACCGGTCATGACTGCACCCGCTGATGCCGCCGTTGACGCTGTTATTTTCGATTTAGATGGCACGCTAGTAGACACCGCGCCCGAGTTCATCACGGTAGTGCAAGACATGCGCAAGCGTCATGGGCTTGCCCCTCTCGAGGACACGACGATTCGGCAGACCGTCACCAACGGTGCAGCAGCGCTGGTGTCATTGGCACTGGATATACCGCTTTCGGACCCCGCCTTTGAGAATCACCGTCAGACATTCTTGCGTGCCTATCAATCATCGATAGGGGAAGCATCGCAGGTCTACTCTGGCCTGCGAGAACTCCTCGCGATTCTGAAAGATAAAAATATTCCCTGGGGCGTCGCGACTAACAAACTGCGGCTGTACGCGGATCCTTTGCTGACCTCGCTGGCATTTAATCCTCCCGCTGGGAGTTTGGTAACGCCAAGTGACGTGGTAAATCCCAAGCCCGACCCCGAATCGATCCTGCTAAGCTGTCGCAACCTAGGGGCCCGCCCCGAGAAAAGCGTGTACGTTGGCGATCATCTGCGCGACATCGAGGCCGGTCGTGCCGCCGGGTGTCGCACGATCGCAGCGGCTTATGGTTACCTCGAGCCCGGCGAAAATCCCGCCGCTTGGGGAGCTGATCACTTGGTCGGCAGTAGCGAAGAGCTATGCGAACTTCTCGTGAGGATAATCGAATGACTTACCCACCCTCAGACTGGATGCCCTCGGCAACCGAGCTCAGCGGTAAGCGCATCATGGTGACTGGCGCTGGGGATGGCATTGGTAGAGCCGCTTCCCTCGCCTACGCCAACGCGGGTGCTGAGGTATTGCTGTTGGGACGCACTGAAGCAAAACTGGACCGGGTCTATGATGAAATTCTGGCCGCCGGTGGCCCAACACCCGCTGTCGTTCCCTGCAATTTGGCAACGGTGAGCTATGACAGCCTGTGCGCGCTGGCACAGGAGCTGGGCAGCGCTTTCGACCACCTCGATGGCCTGCTGCACAACGCCAGCCTGCTTGGCGATCGAAAACCACTGACCCAGACTAGCGCCAACACCTGGCACGAGGTCATGCAAGTCAACGTCAACGCCGCTTTTATGCTGACACAGGTGTTAATGCCTTTACTCGAGCAAGCCTCGAGCGCCTCGGTGGTATTTACCAGCTCGGGTGTTGGCAGAAGGGGCAAGGCTTTTTGGGGTGCCTATGCCACTTCCAAGTTCGCCACCGAAGGCATGATGCAAGTGCTTTCAGATGAGCTAGCCGGCATCAGCGCGATCCGGGTCAATAGCCTGAATCCCGGACCAGTCAATACAGCGATGCGCCGCACCGCCTACCCGGCGGAGCCGCCTGAAACCAATCCGACACCCGAGGCACTTATGCCTATGTGGGTGTACCTGATGAGTGATGCCAGTCGCGAGGTCCACGGACAAGCTCTAGACGCGCAGCCTCGCTAGGCAGTTTGGCGGTTAGCGGCGCTTGCGTTTGGGCGCGTTATCGCCACCGGCTAGTCGCCGAGCAGCGCGGCGCCCTGATTTTTTCGCCAGCCTGTCAAGCTTTTGCTGTTCTTTGTCATTGAGTGGCTTGGGTGCCTTTGGCGGTAGCCCGGCCATACCATAAATCACTTCGACGTCTTTCTGGGGCAGCTCCATCCACTCCCCCTTTTTTAACCGCGAGGGCAGAAAAACATTGCCGTAACGCACTCGCTTTAATCGGGAAATTGTCATGCCCTGCGACTCCCACAACCGTCGCACCTCACGATTTCGACCCTCCATGAGCACGACGTAAAACCAATGGTTGATGCCATCACCGCCACCATCCACCACATCCGTAAACCGCGCCGGGCCATCGTCGAGCATCACGCCACGAGTTAGGTTTTCGAGCGTGCTATCCCCCACATTCCCCATGACACGGACGAGGTACTCACGCTCGATCATGCTACTGGGATGCATCAGAGCATTGGCCAACTCGCCGTCGGTGGTGAACAACAACAGGCCTGAGGTATTAAAATCAAGCCGCCCGATAACGATCCAGCGCCCCGAGCCCACGTGGGGAAGTGAATCAAAGACCGTGCGCCGTCCCTCGGGATCCTTACGAGAACATACTTCGCCAACGGGTTTGTGGTAGAGCAAGCAACGAACCTGCTCCGAAGAGCCTAGATCTACCGACTTGCCATCTAGTGTAACCAGCTGTGTGGGGAAAATCCGATCGCCCAAAGTCGCCCGCCGGCCATCAATTGCGAATCGGCCCTGCTCAATCCAGCGCTCCATCTCGCGCCGAGATCCAATACCGGTCCGGGCAAGCACTTTTTGGAGCTTCTCGCCTTTGGGAGATTCTTCGGCTTGGGATTCGCTGGAGGCCTTAATGCTGACACTAGAGTCAGATTTAAGCTTCTGCTTGTCCTTGTTCTTTTGCTTGGACTTGGCCACCGGGCATATCTTCCTCTTCAGACGCTTCACCAGCGTGTTCTGTAGCTACCGGATCTGCCTCTGGGGACGGAGCGGCTGCGTCGCTTTCATTCGCGGCTTCATTCGCCGCCTCAAAGGCAAGATCGCCCGAGAGATTATCGAGCTCTTTAATATCAGCCAAAGGCGGTAACTCCTCGAGCGACTTCAAATTAAAATAGTCGAGAAATTGTCGGGTAGTTGCGTACATTGCTGGCTTACCCGGCACATCGCGATGACCCACCACACGCACCCATTCGCGCTCCTGCAGGGTCTTGATGATGTTGGTACTCACTGCGACACCCCGAATCTCCTCAATCTCGCCACGGGTGATGGGTTGTCGATAGGCAATAAGGGATAGGGTCTCTAACAGCGCTCTCGAATAACGCGGCGGCCGCTCCTGCCAAATTCGCCCTACCCAAGTCGACAGGTTTTGCCTTACCTGAAAGCGGTAGCCACTGGCCACCTGAATCAACTCATAGCCGCGACCATCACAACGGGCAGACACTTCATCGATAGCTTGTCGCAGATCGTCGTTGCTGGGGCGATCGAACTCGTCAAAAAGCTGCGAAATTCGCTGCAAGGACAGTGGCTCTCCCGCTGCCATCAAGGCGCCTTCTATAATTTGCACCAACCCTGTTTCGGACATCACTCAGATCTCGCTTTGACATGAATTGGCCCAAATCCTTCGGTTTGAACAATTTCGACCAGGGCCTCTTTGATCAACTCCATGAGCGCCAGAAAAGTCACCACTACTCCAAGCCGCCCCTCCTCGGCCTTGAATAACGAGACGAAGGGCACAAACTTTTGGGTTTTTAGCGTCTCCAGAACGTCAGACATGCGCTCCCTCGTTGACAGCGATTCGCGCTGAATCTGGTGACTTTCGTACATATCTGCTCGGCGCAGAACCTCTCCCAAGGCCAGCAGCAGCTCCCGCATCTCAAGCTCCGGCAGGGGCCTATCTTTCTTGAGATCAGGCGGTTTGATTTTGGCGACCCACGTGTCCCGCTCAAGGCGAGGCAACACGTCCATGTCCTCCGCGGCCTGTTTGAAGCGCTCGTATTCCTGAAGGCGCCTGATCAGACTTGCGCGAGGATCCTCTTCTTCTTCCTCAAGCTCTTTAGAGCGTGGCAGCAACATGCGGGATTTAATTTCCGCCAGCATGGCCGCCATCAACAAGTACTCCGCCGCGAGCTCGAACTGCATGGCGTCCATCAGCTCGACGTACTGCATGTATTGTTCGGTAATCGCGGAGACGTCGATGTCGAGGATGTCGAGATTCTGGCGCCTAATCAGGTAGAGCAACAGATCAAGAGGCCCCTCGAAGGCTTCAAGAATGACCTCGAGGGCCTGAGGGGGGATGTAAAGGTCTTTGGGTAATTCGGTGACCGCCTGCCCCATCACTATGGCAAAGGGCATCTCACCCTGAAGCGGAGTTGTCAGACGCTTCTCGACCCTTTCAGAGGCGCGCAGTTCGGCTGCAGTTAGAACCGAAGAGTCCTCTGTTTGCTGGGGTGGACCCTGAGTCAAGGTCGTTTCTGATGGCGTCGTTGTCACGAGCGGCAGTATACCCCAAGCCTTCCCGCAAAAGGCTATTCAGGGAGCGGTTGGCACAAATTTCTGTCTGCACGAGACCCGGCAGCTTAACTCAAAAACGGGGAAGCATCGCCTAAACCCTGGCGCCGGAGCTCTGGAGAATCCGTAGTCATGTCAATCACTGTTGTCGGCTCAAGCCCACAGAATCCGCCGTCGATAATGAGATCTACCTCATGTTCAAGCGACTGCCTGATGTCGTAGGGGTCAGTCAGCGGAAAATCGTCGCCTGGAAGGATCAGCGTGACGCTCATCATGGGCTCCCCGAGCGTCGCCAGAAGCGCTTGCGCAATAGCGTTATCCGGCACCCGTAAACCAACGGTTTTTCGCTTTGGGTGCATGAGACGCCGGGGAACGTCACTGGTTGCCTCCAGAATAAAGGTAAAGGGACCCGGCGTTGCGTGGCGCAAAAGCCGGTAACACTGGTTATTGACGTGGGCATAGGTGCCCAATTCCGACAGATCCCTGCAAACTAAAGTGAAGTTGTGACGATCCTCAAGCTGGCGAATACGGCGGATACGCTCCATGGCCCGCTTATCACCAATGTGACAACCCAGCGCGTAGGCCGAATCAGTCGGGTAAACCACGACACCGCCTTTTCGCACAATCTCAACCGCTTGCTGGATTAGCCGTTGCTGGGGGGTTTCCGGGTGGATAGCAATAAACTCGCTCATAGGAACAACTCCCAAACACCCCGCATGTGCTTCAAACCTTCGGTCTCCACGCCAAGATCGGCGCCATGCTGCCACTCGCGGTGAAAATCGCTGCCCACTGACACGCGGCAGTCAAAGTCTGCTGCCAGGCGGCATAAGCTGTCTTGATCCGACTGGTGTTGGCGGCCGTTAACGACTTCAATGGCATCGCCACCCGCCTCGACAAATGCCGCACAAAGAGCCCTGAGTTTAGTCCGAGTAAATTTATAGTGCAGTGGATGAGCCAATACAGACACACCATCACTCGCCCTCAGCACAGACACCACCTCCGACAAGGTAGGCCAGAACGTTTTTACGTCCCCCAGCTTGCCCGAGCCTAAGAACGCGTCGAAGGCAGCGTTGACGGAATCAACGTACCCTTCAGCCACTAACCACTGGGCAAAATGTGGACGACAAAGTTGAGCTCCGCCGGCAATGGCAGACGCTCCCACCAAAGCCCCAGGCATCCCCTGACGCTCCAGTCGTGAGGCAATGGTTTCCGCCCGAACCTGCCGTGCCTGCCCTAGTTGGTCTAACAAGGCGAGAAGGACGTCACTAGCGGGTTTAAACGCCAAGCCCACCACATGGATCGTGGCACCACCCCAAACACAGGAAAGCTCCACACCCGGTATCAAGGAGATCCCCTGATGATTCATCTCCTGCAGAGACTGCCAGCCTGCTATGGTGTCATGGTCGGTCAGCGCAAATTGCTCGACCTGCCGACTTTTCGCCCGTTCGATGAGCTCACCTGCACTGAGAGTGCCGTCGGATGCCAAGGAATGTGTGTGGAAGTCAACGATCAAGGTCTCTACACTCTACACTGGATTTACTGAAGCAATCATACGAAGCAGGCATGCTCGTCTATTGCCACCGAGGAAACAACCGGCTCACGCGCTCTATTATGAAACAATTACTCGAATTCATCCCGATCATTCTTTTTTTTACGGTCTATCAGTTTGACGGGGAAACCTTCGAGATTATGGGTTGGTCTCATACGGTGTCGGGCATCTACACGGCCACCGCGGTACTCATCGTATCGACTCTCATTTCTCTCCCCATTATCTGGTGGCTGACGGGCGAACTGGAAAAACGATTACTGTGGACTACCGCGGCGCTGCTGGTCTTTGGTGGCGCAACGCTGGCCTTTCAGAACGAGCTTTTCATCCAATGGAAGCCTTCAATTTTCAACTGGGGGATGGCTATCGCCTTTGGGGCGTCACAGGTATTCGGTTCAAAAAACTTTCTTGAGCGGCTCATGGGGGCCCAAATCACGTTGCCGGCAAAAATATGGGGTCGTCTGTGTTGGGTATGGGTCGCACATTTCACCCTCGTAGGCATTCTCAACCTGGTCGTTGCTTATCGCTTTGAAGAGGCCACCTGGGTGGCCTACAAGCTTTGGTCTGGGATTGCTTTCACAATCCTGCTCATGATCATCACCACCCTTATCATGAGCCCGTGGTTGAAAAACTCGACACCCGCCGGCGACAGTGACGTCGAGTTTTAATGCTGACAGGTGCTGTCGGCGATGGTTGAATACTTATGCAACGCGAAAATGAATCAGGAGGTTCTATGAGATCACTCCCAAAGGTCAACACGAAATTACTCGTCGCGATATGCAGCGCATTAATCAGCATCGGCGTTTACAGCCAGGAACAGCAATACATCACCGACACGATTTTGGTTCCAATACGCAGCGGCGCAGGCGGGGACTACCGCATTTTGAATAAAGGCTTGCCTTCGGGTACGGCGCTGACATTTTTTGGGTTATCGGAAGACGGAGTATGGGCGGAAGTAGAAACGAAAGGAGGCACACGAGGCTGGCTCCGCACACAGTACCTCCAAACGGCAACGCCAAGCGTTGTTAAACTCAAAACACTGCAAGAACAGTTGGCCGACCTTGAACAGGACAGGGATAAGCTACTATCCATGCTTAATGGTGCGCAGACTGCCGCTTATTCGAGCGACAAAGAAGTGGCAACGCTTCGTACTGAACTCGAAGAATCTACCGAGGAGCTAAAGAAACTCCGGGAACTCACTGGCACCGAGCTAGCGTTAGACGCCAAGAACACCGCGCTTTTGGAAAATGTCGAGCGTCAGAAAACTGAAATTGAAGTCCTGAAGCTCGAAAACCTTCGACTTACAGACCGAATCGAGAACAACCAAATCATCGACGGCGCGCTTGCGGTATTGGTCGGGGTATTGCTCGCTGTTTTTGGCCCCCGGCTAATTCCTCAACGCCGCAAGAATGATGGCTGGAGTTAACTGACACAAGGGAAATCACCATGATGACACGACGCTTTTACCTATCCTTCGCGCTTCTACTAACGCTAGTCGCAAGCACTACCACGCTCGCTAAAGACGACTTTCCAATTGTGCGATTAGACACCAGCGCGGGCATCATCGACATTAAGCTCTTCCCCGGGAAAGCGCCCAAGACGGTGGAGAATTTCCTCGCCTATGTCGATGCGGGATTTTACGATGACACGATCTTTCATCGCGTTATCGATAATTTTATGGTTCAGGGAGGGGGGTTCACGACAGGCTTCGTGGAGAAAGAAACCCAAGCTCCTATCGCAAATGAAAGTATCAACAAGCTGCATAACATACGCGGGACAGTGGCGATGGCGAGAACCAATGACCCCGATTCTGCGACAGCGCAATTCTTTATCAACCAGCGCAGTAATTTGCGACTGGATTGGTCCCCCGGGCAGCCGGGATACGCCGTCTTCGGTGAAGTCATCCGGGGGATGGGGGTTATCGATTTCATTGCCACCGCTGAAACGGGCACCCAAAACTTCGAAACCGCCGCAGGAGTCCGTCCGTTCCGGGATGTGCCCATCGAATCCGTCGTCATCAAAACTGCAACGCGGCATAAGGCTGCCCTTTAATAAAGGGTGCGCTGTAACAATGTACTGCTGACACCGGAGACCCCTAGTTGATTCAACTCAGTATCAATCTCAACAAGATCGCACTCATCAGAAACTCGCGCGATACACACCTACCCGACGTGACAGCAATGGCCAGACTGGTTATCGCTGCGGGAGCGGACGGCATTACTGTCCATCCAAGGCCTGATCAGCGACATATCAGAGCGGATGATTGCCTATCCCTCAAACACGCTATCGATGGTGAATTGCGCAATATCGAACTCAATCTTGAGGGTAATCCGTTCACTTCACCCTGCAAAAGTGAGCGCGCCGGTGTCAGTGACTATCCGGGGTTTCTTGCCCTCGTAGAACAGGTGCGGCCCGCCCAGGTGACACTTGTACCTGACAGTGATGAACAACTGACCTCAGATCATGGGTTTGCTCTCGTGAAAGACGGAGATCGGCTTCGACCCATCATAGAGCAACTCCATGAATGGGGGTGTCGCGTCAGTCTCTTCATGGATCCAGAGCCGGAGAGCATGGAACGCGCCGCGGCCATTGGTGCCGACCGCATTGAGCTGTACACCGAGCAGTACGCTGCAGCGCACCTGGCAGGCAGCTGGGAATCCGTCTTACCAAGCTATCAGGCGACCGCTACCGCAGCCCAATCATGGGGGCTAGGCGTCAATGCGGGTCATGACTTGAATCTCGACAACTTACCGGACTTCAAGATTCCGGAGCTCTTGGAAGTGTCTATTGGTCATGCGTTTACAGTGGACTGCTTATTGATGGGTATTGGGGAAGCCGTCTCACGATACCAGCGGGCCCTCGGTAACACGGCCTAAAGGCAATGGAAATCGAAACCCCCCAAGCGGAGACTGGGATGCCTGCCGCGGAATTGCCGCCGTACTTGGTTCCCCACAGCCAAGACGTCATTCGGGTGCTGTACGAAGACGATTTACTGCTTATCGTCGACAAACCCCACCTATTGCTCAGTGTGCCGGGCAGGCACCCCCTCAATAAAGACAGTCTAATAGGAAGACTGGCGTCTCGCTTCCCCGGGGTTGCTGCGGTTCATCGCCTAGACCTGGATACCAGCGGTCTGTTAGTGGTCCCCAAAACTCGCGAAGCCCTTTCCATCCTCGGTCGGCACTTTCAGGAACGGCAAGTAAAGAAGGTTTATTACGCGCTCGTCTGGGGCACTGTCGAGCACAACGAAGGGCAAATTGATTTTCCGCTCATTGCGGACTGGGAAAATAGACCCCGCCAAAAAGTATGCACTAAAACCGGCAAGCCCTCTCTGACACAGTACGAAGTGATCGACCGGGGGGGCGAGACCACATTGCTCAAATTGATCCCAGTGACCGGACGCTCACACCAACTCAGATTACACCTGAGAGAAATCGGACATCCTATTTTAGGTTGCGATATGTATGCCCATGAGGCCGCTTTATACGCCTCGCCACGCTTACTGTTACACGCCAGCGCACTGCAACTATGCCACCCGACTACCGGTTCTTCTTTGAGCGCGTTTTCACCAATACCTTTCGACATCGCTGGCTGGAGCGGCCAGCGACCCGGTTAGAGTACTTGGTAGCCGCACCCAGTTGGATTAGTGTTGCGCATTACTACCGTGTGGAGGCGCCCCAGTGGTCGAGGTCTCGGGTCACGAAAATACCAAAACGATTGTTGCTAAACCCAATCACTCAGCCACGTGGAGAACCAATCTCTGGGTGCTGATCGCTATCTCGATCCCTTCAATGGGTGCCGCTATCTCCTTTGCTCTTTTGGGGGCTTGGCCGATCTTGCCTTTCGCCGGGGCTGAGCTGCTAGCCTTGAGCAGCGCGCTGTATTACGTGAATTGGAAGCTGCAGTATCGTCACGTGATTTACCTGACTGGCGATACCGTTAAAATTGACAAGGGCCATTACGCGCCGAAAAGGACCTGGCAATTCACGCGAGAGGAGGTTGCGCTATCCATCACGCCGGAGTCGCACCCATGGGAAGGGCCTAAATTGGCGCTCCATGATAAAGCATCCCATGTCCGCATTGGCGAATTCCTCAACCGAGAAGACACCCTCGTGCTTCTCGAGCTTCTAAGCGAGGAATTCCGCATTAAAACCCACAGCAGGGTGCGAGAACGTCAACTTTAAGGCCATCTGTTTAACAATATCCCCGCGTGGCTGTGCGACAATGCGCCCAACCGACTCTTGGAATACCCGTCATGTCTCAATCGCCCAAGGTAGGCTTCGTTTCTTTGGGATGTCCCAAAGCACTCGTGGACTCTGAGCGAATCCTGACGCAACTCTCTATCGAAGGATACGAAATCACCCCCCACTATCATGATGCAGGGGTGGTCATCGTCAATACCTGCGGCTTTATCGACAGCGCCAAGGCTGAAAGTTTGGAGGCGATTGGAGAAGCCATCGCGGAGAACGGCAGCGTCTTGGTGACCGGTTGCATGGGGAAAGGGGAGGATGCCCAGCGAATTCAAGAACTTCATCCCAAGGTGCTCGGCGTATCGGGCCCCGCGGCCTATGAGGAAGTTTTGGGTGAAGTCCGTCGCGTGTTGCCACAACAACGCTCCCCCAATCCATTGATCGATTTGGTGCCCGCTCAGGGCGTAAAACTGACTCCTCGTCATTACGCCTACCTCAAAATTTCAGAGGGCTGTAATCATCGCTGCCGCTTTTGCATTATCCCCAGCCTGCGAGGAGATCTGGTTAGCCGTCCCATCGGAGACGTGATGCGAGAGGCTGAGGGCCTGGTCAAAGCCGGAGTTCGAGAGCTGCTCGTTATCTCCCAAGACACGAGTGCATACGGCGTTGATCTCAAATACAAAACCGATTTTTGGGAAGGTCGACCACTGAAAACAAACCTCCAGACCTTAGCAGAACAATTAGGTGAGCTCGGTATCTGGGTGCGCTTGCATTATGTATACCCCTACCCCCATGTGGATCAGTTGATTCCATTAATGGCCGAAGGAAAAATCCTGCCCTATCTGGACATACCGCTGCAACACGGCAGCCCAACGGTGCTTCAGCGGATGAAGCGGCCGGCAGCAGCTGAAAAAACCCTCGACAGGATCAAGCTGTGGCGCTCGTTATGTCCCGACATTACCCTCCGCTCTACTTTTATCGTCGGATACCCCGGCGAAACCGAGGCTGAATTTCAGGAGCTCCTCGCCTTTGTCGAAGAGGCTCAGCTCGACCGAGTGGGCTGCTTTAAGTACTCACCGGTTGCGGGGGCAGCGGCAAACGACTTGGAGAACCCAGTGGTTGACGAGGTAAAAACGCATCGCTGGGAAACCTTCATGGCAACTCAACAAAAAATCAGTGCCGACAAACTGCAGGCCAAGGTGGGCCGGCGGCTAGAGGTCCTCATTGATTCGGTGGATGAAGAGGGAGCCATAGGGCGGAGCCGCGGCGACGCCCCCGAAATCGACGGCGTCGTGCACCTGCCGGGCGGCAACACCCTGACACCCGGCGACTGGGTGACCGGAGAAGTCACTGGGGCCGATGAATACGACCTCTGGATGGGCTAGGGAACGCCTCGATGAATCGCGTTTTATTGCAGGCGGAGGAAATAGACTCAGCAGGCAAAGCCACACTTTCCGACAGGCGATTCACACACCTCACAGGGGTTCTCAAGGTTGAGGTGGCACAAACCATCCGGGTTGGCGTCGTTGATGGCGGCATTGGCAGCGGCACGGTGCTCGCTATCGAGGAAGAGCACCTTGAGCTGCAGGTGGTCATCAACCAGCCACCACCCCCTAGCCACCCCCTAACCCCCGTCATCGCCCTACCTCGTCCCAAAATGCTGCGCCGAATCTTTCGACTATGCGCCGAGTTTGGTACAGAGGAAATTCACCTGATTAACAGCTACCGGGTCGAAAAAAGTTTTTGGCAGTCGCCCCAACTGGAAAATGGAGCGGTACGCACCGCCCTGCTGGAGGGCCTTGAACGCAGTGGCGGGACTCGATTACCCCGCGTCCAGCTGCATAAACGATTCAAGCCTTTTGTCGAAGATCAGCTACCCGCACTGCGCGCGGAAAGACCTGTTTGGCTGGCTCACCCCGGTAGCGAGACGCCTATGCCGACCGATTTAGTGAGCCCCGGGCTCATCTTTATTGGACCGGAAGGGGGGTTCATTCCCTACGAGGTAGCATTGTTGAGTACGCAAGGAGCAGAAGCCGTGGGTCTCGGCGCCCGCATCCTAAGTGTCGATACCGCTGTCGCCACCGTGCTTGGGCGCAACCTCCCGTGGTGATTACATACTGACGCCTGTCGGCGCCGCACACTGGACCCCGGTGCCACCGATACCGCAGTAACCCCCGGGGTTTTTATGCAGGTACTGCTGATGATAATCCTCAGCAAAATAGAAAGCCGGCGCATCACAAATCTCAGTCGTGATGTCCCCATATCCAGCTGCGCTCAACTGTTTTTGGAAGTCGTTCCGAGTAGCTTCAGCAAGTGCTCGCTGGCCCTCGTTCATCACGTAAATTCCCGATCGGTATTGCGTACCGATGTCGTTACCCTGGCGCATGCCTTGGGTTGGATCGTGCTGCTCCCAAAACACGGTGAGTAGTTCACCGTAACCAATAATGGCGGGATCAAAAACGACGCTGACGACCTCGTTATGGCCTGTTTGACCGGTACACACCTCTTGGTAAGTTGGGTTTGGCGTGGGCCCTCCCGCATAACCGACAGCGGTGGTCCACACCCCCTCCAACTGCCAGAATTTGCGCTCGACGCCCCAAAAACACCCCATGCCAAACATTGCGCACTCGAGATGCTCGGGGTAAGGCGGGCATAGGGGGTGCCCCAACACCGCATGCCTATCGGTCACCGGCATCGCCTCGGCTCGACCGGGCAGGGCTTTGTCAGCACTGGGGATAGCATGCTTTCGGCGAATATCAAAAAGCCTCATGGTCCGTTTCTCTCAGTGAGATTGAGCAAACACTCTACACAAAAAAGCAGTCTCGCTGCCAAGAAATAGCGCCAAAAAAAAGTGGATTGCCCTAAGCAAAGAAACCCAATGCACGGGGATGAGCCGTCACCGAGCCCAAATCAGGGGCCTCAGCGACACGCTATCCGGTCAGGCAGGTAAAGCGGGTAAAGAGCAGAGCTTGACCTCAGCGCGTTAACGGGGTGTCATTTGAGACGTCATGCAACTTTCGAGCAAATGCCTATCAGCAACGAACTGACAAAAAAGCCGACCTCCACCGACGTCATGGCCTTTTTAAACAGAGCGAAGGCGATACAAACCGTGCGGGATCGTCAGACGCGCTTGATTTTTGCTCTCGATGCAACCGCGAGCAGAGAACCCACCTGGGCCGCCGCAAAGGCGCTGCATAGAGACCTCTTCAACGCTGGCATTGAAGGCACAAATTTAGCCATCCAACTCTGTTATTACCGGGGCCTCGCTGAGTTTCAACACAGCGCTTGGCTGACGACCAGCGATGAGCTGCTGGCACACATGGAACAAGTTTCATGCCTCGGTGGGCCAACGCAACTCGAGCGACTGCTCCAGCATGCACTATTACAACGAAGTCAAACATCCCCGGTGCGTGCCCTGGTCTTTGTTGGCGATGCCTTCGAAGAAAACGCGGACGTGGTTGGCGCCCTCGCTGGTGAATGCGGTTTATTCAATCTGCCGCTGTTTATCTTTCAGGAAGGTCGTGACCCCCACGTCGAAGCGATCTTTAAAATGCTGGCGCATCGAAGTCGTGGCGCCTATGCCTCGTTTGGCCACAGTAGCGCCGACCGGCTACGGGAACTGCTCGGTGCGGTAGTTCGCTACTCCTCAGGTGGAATCAAAGCTCTCACCCAGTCTGGGCGCGAGAGTGATAAACTGCTGCTGGCGCAACTGCAATCGCCTAAATCCTAAACGGACATTAATTGGAGTCGTTGATTCGTGCCAAGAGCACTCTTACTGATCGCCATTGTCATCACGCTTCTCGTACTGTTACGACGGGTACAACAGCTACCCCCTCACAAGCGCCGTGGCGGCTATATCCAACTGACCCTCGGGGTAGCACTCGTGGCGACCGTCCTGTTGACACTGTTGGGCAGGATGCACTGGATTGGGGCAGCGGTCACAGGCCTCTTTGTTCTGGTTCGCCAGCTGTTACCCATCCTAGTGCGAGGATTTCCATTGCTACAGCGCTGGTTACAGCAGCGCAGTACCGGCGCATCGGGCGCCCACTCGGAAGTCAAAACCGCCTTGTTGAAGATGACTCTTGACCATGAATCAGGGGACCTCGACGGCGAGGTTTTAGTGGGAACCTTCAAGGAATGGCGCCTATCAGAACTCGGCAAAGATCAGCTTCTGGAGCTGATGGACTACAGTCGAGAGTACGATCCAGACTCGGCCCAGCTACTGACCAACTACCTTGACCAGCGCTTTCCGGGGGGCTGGGACGGGGCGGAGGCTGACGCATCCGAAAACGAACAGTCGTCAGCGATGACGACCAAGGAAGCATTGGCGGTTCTGGGACTCGCGGATGGTGCCTCCGAAGAGGAGATTGTGGCGGCGCACCGCAAGCTGATGCAAAAAATGCATCCCGATCGTGGTGGTAACGATTACCTCGCAGCCAAAATCAACGAAGCAAAAGATTTCCTGCTTAAAGGATAATCCTAACGACCGCGCTTGAGCTCTTGCCAAAACAAACACAAAACACAGGGTATCGATAATTATGAGCACAGCACATCTGGTGCGAAATCAGGATGGCCATTACTGGGGCCGAGGCAAACGCTGGGTAGATGGTCGGGACGTCGCTCGGGTCATGACGTTCTCCCATCAAGACGAGGCCGTTAACACGGTATTTGAGCTCAGCTCAAAGGACATCGGGCTTCGGTGTGACGTCCTGTCATTGAACCTTCTGGAAGGGAAACTGCCTAAGCTGGAGATTTCAACGATCCCCTTGCCTGTCGACCCGAGCGATGACCCGAGCGATGACCGGAACAATGAAGAGGACCTTGAAAACACCCCCGGTTCGCCCCCATCTGAGGAGGAGATGGTTTCCAATAAGGATGAAGCATGAGAATTTTACTGTTCCTCGCGACCAACATGGCAGTCCTGCTGCTCGTCAGCCTTGTTTTTAATTTACTCGGCTTCCAAAGCATTTTGGCGGCAAATGGTGTGGATCTAAACCTGCAGGCTCTGCTGGTGTTCTGCGCATTGTTCGGTTTTGGCGGCTCGTTTGTTTCCTTACTTCTATCCAAATGGATGGCCAAACGAGG
>Ga0255758_10000912_pt1 | contig 32107 bp, 35 predicted proteins | sample 011ome_24_FD_179958 | JGI IMG/M metagenome (GOLD analysis project Ga0255758, IMG submission 179958) | Coastal salt marsh microbial communities from the Groves Creek Marsh, Skidaway Island, Georgia - 011513CT metaG (version 2) | ecosystem: Environmental > Aquatic > Marine > Intertidal zone >... | reverse complement strand
TCAAAAGAAATTGGCTTACAAAAATATCTGCAATTATTGCAATGCCAGTCCTGAGGCGCTTTAAAAAAAGATTAGATCCACGTCGATATAATGGTGCATCCTTTTTAGGTCTAAATGGAATTGTAGTAAAAAGTCATGGTGGCGCAGATGAATTTGCTTTTACTCACGCCCTAGAAACAACAATTTCAGAATCAGAAAACGATGTAATATCAAAAATTAAGGATCAACTGAAAGTTGAATCAATAATATAAAAAAGATTTTATAAATGATTTTTTCAAAAATTAAAGGCTGTGGAAGCTATCTTCCAGAAAAAATTCTCACAAACAGTGATCTAGAATCAACTTTAGATACCACAGATGAGTGGATTACTTCAAGAACAGGGATAAAAAAACGACATATAATAGCTGAAAATCAATATACAAGTGATTTGGCTTTAGAGGCATCCAAAATAGCAATCAAAGATGCAAACTTGAATCCAAATGATATTGATTTAATCATTGTTGCAACTACTACCCCTGACAAAATCTTCCCAAGCACTGCATGTATTCTTCAAAAGAAATTAAATATCAAAGAATGCCCAGCATTTGATGTTCAGGCGGTTTGTAGTGGGTATATTTATGCATTATCAGTAGCTGATAATTTTATCAAGACAGGCTCCGCTAAGAATGTATTAGTAGTTGGGGCTGATGCGATGTCAAGGATTACGGACTATTCTGATAGGAGCAATGCAATATTATGGGGAGACGGATCAGGTGCAGTTGTTCTATCTAATTCAAGTGAAGAGGGTATTTTATCAACCCATATTCATGCTAGTGGTGAATATGAAGAACTTCTTCATGTTCCACAAAAAGAAAAAAAAGGTGTTTTGAGAGCGACAATTGAAATGAGAGGGAATCAGGTTTTCAAAATGGCTGTAAATACACTTGATATGATTGTAGATGAAACGCTTAATGCAAATAAATTATCTAAAGAAGATATCGATTGGGTGGTTCCTCATCAGGCAAATATTCGTATTCTTGAGGCAACAGCAAAAAAATTAAATATGAGTATGGATAAAGTAATTACTACGATTGAAGAACAGGGCAATACCTCTGCAGCGTCAATTCCTTTAGCGCTTGATTTTGGAGTTAAGGAAAATAAAATAAAACCTGGTCATTTAATTTTAATGGAAGCGTTTGGGGGAGGCTTTACTTGGGGCTCCGCACTCATAAGGATTTAACATGAATAACTTTATCGCTTTATTTCCCGGGCAGGGGTCGCAATCAGTAGGTATGATGCAAAAATTTTCTTCTGAAAATTTAGTTAAACAGACATTTGAGGAAGCATCTGATATTCTTGAAATTGATTTTTGGGGCATGATTAATACAGAAAATACCGATATTAATCAAACAGTTAATACTCAACCTCTAATGCTCACAGCTGGAATTGCTACATGGCGGATACTTGAAAAAAAAGATTTTATCAAGCCACTATATGCAGCAGGGCATAGTTTAGGAGAGTTTACAGCCTTAGTTGCATCAAATGTTTTTACTTTTGAACAAGGGCTTAGTATTGTTAAAAAAAGAGCTGAATTAATGCAAAATGCTGTACCAGAGGGTAAGGGGGCAATGGCAGCAATCTTAGGCTTAGCAGATAGTGAAGTAATCAAATTATGTGAAGATTTAAAGTCAAAGGGGGTAATAGAAGCTGTAAATTTTAATTCACCTGGACAGGTAGTTGTTGCAGGTGATAAAGCTACCATTGAGTCCTCTCTTGAAATATTTAAGTCAGTAGGCGCCAAAAGAGCAATTATACTGCCTGTAAGTGTTCCGTCTCACTGTAGCCTCATGAAATCAGCAGCAAACGAATTTAAAGAATTTTTAGGTACTATTAATTTTAATCTACCAACCTTTCCTGTCATACAAAATTTTGAGGCTTCAGCATACGAAACGACTGATAAAATCAAAGATGCGCTTTATTATCAGATGTTTAACCCCGTGAAATGGACACAAACTATAGAATTTTTGGGGTCTTACAAAGAAAATGCATTTTTGGAAATTGGTCCTGGAAAAGTACTTACCAGCCTTGGTAGGAGAATTAATAAAGAGTTAAACCACATATCAATAGATTCAATGGATGCTGTTGAAAATTTATAGATAAACTAAAATTTAAACTTAATTTGAATAGGAAAGAAAATGGATATAAGTAATAAAATTATTCTAGTCACAGGGGCAAGTAGAGGCATTGGGATGTCGATAGCTAGTGAACTATCAGAAAACGGTGCAATTGTTATCGGAACAGCGACCACTAAAGAGGGTGCCTCAAGTATTTCAAATTCCTTATCTTCATTCAAAAATAAAGGCGAGGGGATGGTTTTAGATGTAAATAGCAGTGATTCTATTCAATCATTAATAAAATCAATTAATGAAAAATATGGTGAGATACAAATTCTGGTAAACAATGCAGGGATTACTCAAGACAACTTGTTGGTCAGGATGAAGGATGAGGAATGGGATAATGTATTGAGTACCAATTTAACTTCAATTTATAAACTTAGTAAATCTGTTTTAAGAAGTATGATGAAAAGTAGATATGGAAAAATTATTAATATTTCATCAGTTGTTGGCCATATGGGTAATGCGGGACAAACAAATTATGTTGCATCTAAAGCAGGTATAACTGGATTTACAAAATCTTTAGCCCAAGAGGTAGGAAATAGAGGGATTACAGTGAATTGTGTAGCGCCTGGATTTATTGATACTGATATGACTAAATCACTTTCGGATGATCAAAAAGAAAAGTTGATAACTCATATTCCGCTTTCAAGACTTGGAAACTCATCTGATGTCGCTAAGGCTGTTATTTTTCTTGCATCAAATGATGCTGATTATATTACTGGAGAAACAATTCATGTTAATGGTGGAATGCTAATGGCATAAATTTTTTTCTTAAGAAATTGTGTTTATTTTCTATAAGAAAAAAAAAGTTTATAAAATTCGTATTCATTTGATAAAATGTCGCAACACTAATTTGTTATTTTAAAAAAAGGGGTAATTTTAATGTCTGATATTGAACAAAGAGTGAAAAAAATAGTTTCAGAGCAACTAGGTACTGACGAAGCAAGTTTAAAAAATGAATCATCTTTTATTAATGATTTAGGCGCCGATTCACTTGATACAGTCGAATTAGTTATGGCTTTAGAAGAGGAGTTCAATACTGAAATACCTGATGAAGAGGCAGAAAAAATAACAACTGTTCAACAAGCTATTGATTACATAGAAGCCAATCTTAAGTAAATTACTATTGGAGCCCAATAAAAACTTAATTGGGTTCATTCATGAATAAGAGAAAAGTGGTTATTACAGGACTTGGATTGGTAACACCTGTTGGTATAGGTGTTAACAATTCATGGAAAAATATTATCGAAGGCCAGTCTGGCATTTCTAATATTACCAACTTTGATACAAATAATTTCCCATCAGCGTTCTCATCAACCATCGCTGGCGAAGTAAAAAACTTCGATCCTAAGGATTATTTAAACCCTAAAGATGTAAGAAGAATGGATACATTTATCCAGTTCGGCTTAGTTGCTGCGCACGAAGCATTCAATGATTCTGGTCTTGAGGTAAACGAATCGAATGCTGAAAGAATTGGTACTTCGATAGGCTCAGGTATTGGTGGAGTTAATTTAATTGAACAACAAGCAGAATTATTAAAAATGGGTGGACCAAGAAAAATATCTCCTTTTTTTGTTCCCGGAACCATAATAAACATGGTTGCTGGTAATCTTTCTATTGCACTAGGTTTAAAAGGTCCAAATATTTCAATTGTTACTGCTTGCACTTCTGGGACACACTCAATTGGCGATGCAAGCCGCATGATCGAGTATGGTGATGCAGATGTAATGGTTGCAGGGGGTGCTGAGGCAGCTATAACTCCTTTAACAGTAGCTGGATTCTGTTCTGCTAAAGCCTTAAGTTCAAGAAATGACGACCCTAAAGTAGCTTCAAGACCATGGGATATTGATAGAGATGGGTTTGTAATTGGAGAGGGAGCTGGTGTAATGGTTTTGGAAGAAATGGAACACGCAAAGAAAAGGGGAGCAAAAATTTATTGTGAGTTATCAGGTTATGGAATGAGTGCTGATGCACATCATATAACAGCACCTACTGTTGATGGACCTAAGAGATCAATGTTGGCAGCTATTAAAAATGCCGAAATTAATAACAGTGATATTAATTATATCAATGCCCATGGCACATCAACTCCATTAGGAGATATTAATGAAACAAATGCAATCAAAGAAACTTTTAATGAGCATGCTAACAAATTAGTCGTTAATTCAACAAAATCAATGACAGGTCATTTATTAGGTGGTGCAGGCGGGATTGAATCTGTATTTACTGCATTAGCTGTTCATAATCAAATATCTCCACCAACAATAAATATTTTCAATCAAGATCCCTTGTGTGATCTTGATTACTGCGCAAATGAAGCAAGAGAAATAGAGATCAAAGCTGCTCTTAAAAATAATTTTGGTTTTGGTGGAACCAACGGAAGTCTTGTATTTAAGAAATATTAGATATAAAAATTTTGACTAAAAATTTTTTAATCAATGGCGATTCAAAAAAAACTATAAGTCCTTTTGATCGTGGACTTGCTTTCGGTGACGGTGCTTTTAGAACATTTTTAGTTGAAGACTCAAATCCAAGACTTTGGAGTCTTCAATACAATAAACTTTCAGATGACCTTAAAAGCATTGGTATTAAATGTCCCTCCAATAAAGTATTACTTAAAGATATCAAAAATCTGTTTCCTCCAGAAGGTATTTATATTGGCAAAATTATCGTTACTCGAGGTGAGTCCTTGTCTGGCTATGATTTCAAAAAGACAATTAAACCGACTCGTATTTTGTTAAAAATTGATTTTGATCAAAAGAAGTATGATGCATTTCAAAAAGGAGTTCACTTATCAGAATCAAATATTAATGTGACAGAGGCATCTTATTCAAGCATTAAACATTTAAATAGACTAGAGAATGTACTTGCTCGAAAAGGTTTAAATAAAAAGTTTTTTGATGTAATTATGATTGATGATAATAAAAATGTATGTGATTGTGCAAGATCAAGTTTGTTTGTTAGGTATGGCACTCAATTATTTACACCTAATAATAAAAACTCTGGTATTTCTGGGGTAACAAAATTCATCATTGAAAAAAATATTAAAAAATTAAATTTATCAATGAGTTACAACCCTATCAAGCTAGAGCAACTAAAAAAAGCCGATGAGGTAATAGTTTCAAATTCAGTATTCGGAGCACTCCCTGTTTTAAGTTTTAAAAATAAAAAATGGGATAGAGGGAATCTTGCAAACTTAGTAAACAACATTCTAAATGAATCCAAATGATCTAAAATTGATTTTGAAAAAATTTTATAAAGATTTAAATAAATCTTTTAAAAAGATACGACCAATTCTTCTTAAATCAATAAATAAAATTCAGAGTAAATATTTCACTAAGAATCTAATTATTGCTCATAAAAATTTATTATTTATATCAACTTTAACTTTATTTTCAGTTTGGATAATAAGTTATCCGTTTCTTTCTCTAGATAATAGCAAAGATAAATTTTTTGAAATAAAAAAAGGGGAAAACTTTTCACAAATTACAAATAAATTAGTCGAGCTAGATATATTGCCAGATAGCCTTCGTTTCACAATTTTAGCCAAAATTACTAACAAAACGGAAAGTTTAAAAAGTGGGCATTATCTTTTTGAAAAAAATACCACTCCATACAATTTATTAACCCTTCTAGATAATGGTGATGGTATTTTGTATTCGGTTACATTTGTTGAAGGAACAACTTTTGAGGAAAACCTTCAGGATCTTAAAAATAATAATTTATTAAAAAATAACATCACTTATGATTCAGCACAGAATATAAAGGAAATTTTAAGGATAGATCACGAGTACCTTGAGGGACTATTTTTTCCTGATACTTATTATTATTATAAAGGGACACCAGATGTTGATATCCTTCGAGAATCTTATGCATTAATGATGAAGAAACTAACATGGGCATGGGATAATAAAACACCGGGGTTACCTTATAAGAATAAGTACGAAGCTTTGATTGTTGCTTCAATTATTGAAAAAGAACTAGGAGATAGGAAAGAGGCCAGCATGATTGCAGGAGTTTTTGTAAATAGATTGAGGGTTGGGATGCCTTTACAAAGTGATCCAACAGTAATTTATGGCATGGGAGAACGCTTTAAGGGCAACCTGACAAAGCAAGATCTTCTGAGGGATACGCCTTTTAATACTTATACTCGAAATGGGTTACCTCCATCTCCAATATGTCTTCCAGGTTTCGATACAATTGAGGCAGCTCTTAATCCTGCAGAAACTAATGCTTTCTATTTTGTTGCAAAGGGTGATAATAAAACACATCATTTTTCAAAAACTTTAAAAGAACATAATGAAGCTGTAAGAAAGTATCAAAAATGAGTCAATTAGGAAAATTTATTACACTTGAAGGGGTCGATGGTGCTGGTAAAACAACACATGTTGAATTTATAAAAAAATATTTTACAAATTTAAATCGTGACTTCATTTTGACAAGAGAACCTGGTGGGACAGTACTTGGTGAGAAATTAAGAGCTATTTTACTTCATGAAGAAATGACACCTAATACAGAAACTATTTTAATGTTTGCTGCAAGAAATGAGCATATTGATCAGATCATACGTCCAGGGTTAATGAAAGGGACAATTGTTATTAGCGATAGATTCACAGATGCAACTTACGCATACCAATCAGGTGGAAAGGGAGTAAGTAATGAGAAGATTGATATTCTAAAAGGATTAGTCCAAGGAGATTTGCAACCTGATTTAACTTTCCTATTCGATCTTCCAGTCGAGGTTAGCATTAGAAGGTTAAATAAGACGAGAGATCTTGATAAGTTTGAGCGAGAGGGAAAAGAGTTTCATGAAAATATAAGAAATAAATACTTAAATCTTGCTAAATTTTATCCAGAAAGATTTTTTGTTTTGAACAGTGAAAACTCCATTGAAGAGATACAGAATCAGATTAAGATTAGATTAGATGAGCTATTAAAATGACTCTTTATCCTTGGCAAGAAAAGTCTTGGTCAAGCTTAGCTCAAGACAAATCTAAAATGCACCATGCTTATATTTTTGTAGGTGATTTAGGAGCCGGTCTTCATAGGTATAGCAATATTTTTGCGCGATCATTAATATGTGGAAATTTAACAGATACAAACTTACCATGTGGCAAATGTCATGATTGTCATTTGCTGATGACTCAACATCCTAATTTAAAAATAATAGATAATTCTGTTGAAGATAGTGCATCAAAGAATATTTCAATTGAATCAATTAGAGGTTTAAAGCGTTTTTTTGAGTTAAGTTCTCATAAGGTTGATGGAAATAAAGTTATCCTAATTAACAATACAGAAAGTCTCACACTAAACGCTGCAAATGCTTTATTAAAGCTACTAGAGGAGCCACCAGAGAATTCATATATTATTCTAACAACCCATAATGTATCAAGTTTATTACCTACAATAGTTAGTAGGTGTTCAATTGTTACATGCCCTAAACCAACAGCAGTTGAAGCAAAAGACTTCTTAAACTTTCATGGTTATGAGCACCTATCATCGCAACTAAATTTATTTAACAATTTACCGCTTGACGTGATTGATAACCAAGATGATCTTGGTTTGTATGAAACTATAATTAATGAATTTGAAAAAGGGAAGAATCTAGAATTAATGAAGATTGATTCGAAATGGTTTTCAGGTGATTTCCCCTCAATCATTAGCCTCTTTCAAAAATGGCTTTATGATATTTTTCTTTTTAAATTAACTAAACAGTTTCAATTTTTTGGAAATAAAAAGGAAAATATTAAGAAACTTTCTGATGCAGCTGATATCTCAAAGTTAGTTAAATTAGTGATGAATGTTTATCAAGTGAAGTTAATTTCAGACAAACCTATAAACAAAGACATTGCTTTTGATAATCTTATGATCGAATATAAAAATATCTTTAAGTAAAACCTAAATTATGTATATAGATTCCCATTGTCATATTAATTTTCCTGAATTAAATAAAAATATAGATAAGGTTTTATCTAATATGGAGGAGAATTTAATTTCTCATGCTTTGTGTGTCAGTGTCACGCTCGACAACTTTCAAAGTGTATTAAAACTTGCGCAGTCACATAAGCACATTTTTGCTTCTGTAGGCGTCCACCCAGACTATGAAGACATCGATGAGCCGGATATTGAAACACTTTTATTGCATACTAAAAATAAAGATGTAGTGGCAGTAGGTGAGACTGGTCTTGATTATTTTCGTCTCAAAGGAGATCTTCTATGGCAAAAGGAGAGATTTAGAACTCATATCAGAGCTGCTGTAGAATCAAAGCTACCTCTTATTATTCATACCAGAAATGCAAGGGAAGACACAATTCAAATTATGAAAGAGGAAAAAGCAGTTGAGGCAAAAGGTGTTATGCATTGTTTTACAGAAACTTATGAGATGGCAAAGCAGGCAATTGAACAAGACTTTTATATTTCTTTTTCTGGAATTATTACTTTCAAAAATGCTGAGGATTTAAGAGAAACAGTAAAGAAAATTCCTCTCGATAGAATCTTAATCGAAACAGATTCTCCTTACCTAGCTCCTGTCCCAAATAGAGGAAAAATCAATGAGCCTGCGAACGTAGTTTATGTAGCAGAGAAAATTGCAGAAATAAAGAATATAAGTGTAGAGGAGGTTGCTGAAACCACAACTAAAAACTTCTTTTCCCTGTTCTCAAAATGTCAGACCAATTAACATTCCTTGGTGTTGGAGCAAGTGCTGGAACACCTGTTGTTGGTTGTCAATGCTCAACATGTAAATCAATCAATCCTAAAAATCATCGAACAAGATGCTCAAGTTTAATCAGTTTAGATAATGGAAAAAATATTTTAATTGATACTAGTCCAGATCTCCGTGAACAATCTTTGAGAGAGAATCTTGATTCTATTGATGCTGTGTTATTTACTCATCATCATGCTGATCATTGTCATGGTATAGATGACTTAAGAGCCTTTTGCCAAATTAATAAAAAACAAATACCACTTTACGCAAATAGTTTTGTAGTGAATGAGTTGGGAAAGAAATTTGAATATGCAATGAGAGAGCCAAATGGATTTTGGGAAGTACCGATACTTAAACTTAACATTACTAAGGAACCATTTAACCTCTTTGATAGATTAATTATCCCAATACCTGTGTTTCATGGGAAATCATTGATAAATGGATATCGAGTGGGCAATATGGCTTATTTAACAGATGTCTCAAGTATTCCTGATGCTTCAATGGAACAACTTCAAGATTTAGATGTCCTAGTGTTGGATTGCTTGAGATATGAACCACACCCAACACACTTTTCATTTGATGAGAGCGTTGAAGTGGCCAAAAAATTAAATGTAAAAGAAACGTATCTAATTCACATGACACATGATCTCGAGTATGATGCGTTAACGAAAGTTTTGCCAAAGTCTTTTTATGTTGGCTATGATGGTTTAAAGATAAATATTAATTAATTCAAAAGGAATTCTTATGTATAACAATTTTAAGCGTTTAGCAGTTTTTGTTGCTCTTTTTGCTTTCACCATAAATATTCAAGCTGATGAAAAACGCGTATATTCTGAAAATGATTTCATAAATATCTTTAGTGGCAAACCTAAAACTCGTTTTTTGAAATATTTGGGTGAGCCAGCCAATAAAGAAATTGCCATTAAACCAAAAGATGCAAGTAAAGTGATTGCAAGACCTACTGATAACAAGAACAAAAGTAAAGACAAAATGGAAATGTGGTACTACACAAATGTTGTTGAATACTCACCGGGTAAAACTTATAAAAGAACAGAAATTACCTTTATCAATGACCGATGCAGAAGTATTAGTTTTTTCAACCAATAAATTAAAATCTTGCAAAAAAAAACCACCAAAAGGTGGTTTTTTTTATTTGACTTTATTTAACCTAGTTTCCCAGCTAAAACTTCTGAAATTTTGGCCATTATTGCACCACCAATAAATGAAGCAGCCATTAAAATAAATGGATGACCCATGCCGAGTTGAATGACTGTTCCACCATCTGATGCCAGAGCAGCTTCTAAAGCAATCAACTCTGTTAGAAGCCAACCAAAAGTTGCAGCATATCCAAAAACATTTGCTGGAATATTATTTAGTTTTGGCACAGCTGTTAATATGTATACAGTAATACCAACGGCAACTGGTGCAGCAAACTGACCAAGATAATCATCAGTAAGGGCAAGAATATATACGGCAACAATAGCCATAAATGACCCAAAGATAGTTGCAGCTATAGTCTTACCTAAGGCATCTTTGCCTACAGTAAAGTAAGCTCCCCAAGCAATGAAACCCGCCCAAACTAAGGCAATACCATTTAATGGACCAGCTAATACTAGCCATGTCCATAAGACTGCTACCAAAGCAATACTTACTCCTAGTGCATTTTTCATAATTAAATTCCTCCTGTTGAATTTAAGATTAAAACTTACTTAAGTATAAATTTTTTAATTAAAAAACTTCAGAAAATCAATTATTAAAATTTAGATGATTAAGTTAAATTAAAATAACTAAATTAGATATTACACAACGATATCAGCATGTCAAACTTGTGACGTCAAAAGAAGGGTGGATATTTAATTAGATCAAGTGAAAATATCATTTGATATTAGCTTAACAATTTTGTATTGTTATTTATTAACAGTTACATAATATTTTATTGAATAAAAATTTTAATATAAATTTGTATATTTGGAGGATTTGTAATGGATGATACAGCGAATAAAGGCATACAAAAATTTCACGGCGGATGTCCACACGATTGCCCAGACACATGCTCCATGGTGTATGAAGTAGAAGACGGTCAACTTAAAGGCGTGAAGGGTAATGCTGATCATCCAATGACGCGAGGTGGTTTGTGTGTCAAATTAAAAGATTATGAAAAGCGACATTATCATCCTGACAGACTCCTCTACCCAATGAAGCGAGTTGGCCCCAAGGGTGAAAAAAAGTTCGAAAGAATTTCTTGGGATGAGGCGTTAACAACAATCGTTGATAAGTGGCAAAAAATTATTGAAGAAGATGGCCCACAAGCTATCATGCCCTATAGTTATTTAGGCAACCAAGGTCTTGTGCACGGACTGAATGGAGGAGATGCTTTTTTTGCGAGACTCGGTGCGACTGTCACTGAGCGAACATTTTGTGGTGAAGGTTCATGTACAGCATGGCTTTTGACTATTGGGCCAACAGCAGGTGTAGATCCAGAAAGTTTTATACATTCAAAATTTATTATTGTTTGGGCATGTAATTCTGTTAGTACAAATCTCCATCATTGGCATATTATTAAAGAGGCACAGAAGGCTGGGGCAAAAGTAGTTGTTATTGATTCTTATGCATCAAGAACAGCCAAAGAGGCTGATTGGCATGTGTGCCCTAAACCAGGAACTGATGGCGCATTAGCGATGGCGATGATGAATGTCATAATAGAAGAGGGACTCGTTGATCAAGACTATGTAGATAATTATACAGTTGGCTTTAATGAACTGGCGGAAAAAGCAAAAGAAAGATCTCCGGAATGGGCAGAAGAAATAACAGGAATTAGTGCTGGAGACATTAGAAAATTAGCTAGAGAGTATGCAACAACCCAACCTTCGGCAATTAGAATCGGAGTCGCGTTAGAGAAAAGTTGGGGAGGAAGCCAGGCAATTAGAGCAGTTACTTGCCTACCTGCATTAACAGGTGCATGGAGACATGTGGGTGGTGGTATCCTTCAATTTCCTGTTTGGGAACACCCTTATAAATTTGATGTAATATGCCGTCCTGATTTAATTCCAGAAGGTACTCAAGTTGTAAATAATCTACAACTTGGTCGTGTACTCACAGGGGAGCAAAAACTTAATGTACCCATTAAATCAATGATGTGTTGGAATACAAATCCGGTTACACAAGCTACCGAATCAGAAAAAATACTTGAAGGATTGAACAGAGAAGACTTATTTTTAGTATCAGCTGAGCACTTTATTTCAGATACAGCTGCTTACGCAGATATCATCCTTCCAGCATCTATGGGAGCTGAGCAGGAGGATATGATCCTATCGTGGGGTCATTTGTACCTTACATATAATTCTAAATGTGTGGAATCACCCGGTGAATGTTTGCCAAACAATGAAATATTTAGACTCTTAGCAAAAAGACTAGGATTTGAAGAGGAAAACTTTAAATGGAGTGATTCAGAGTGTCTTGAAAATTATGTAGATTGGGATTCACCCGCATGTGAGGGTATTGATTTTGAATATGTTAAGAAACACGGTTATGCAAGACTCAATGTGGGAACTAAGGATGATCGTGCACCACATAAAGAAGGTAACTTCCCAACACCTTCAGGGAAATGTGAATTTAGATTAGTGGGAGCTAAAAACTTTGTTGCAGGCCCATTTAGGCAGATGTATGAGGGCTTTCAACCTGGAGAGGACATTCCTGAGCTTCCTGACTATTTGGCGTCAAGAGAAACAGCTGAGGCCAATCCAGAGCTCGCAAAAAAATACCCACTAAATATTTTAGCTCCAAAAAGTCATGGATTTATTAATTCTAGCTATGCCAATATTGAAAATAAATTAAAGGCTCAAGGTGAGCAATTTGTTTTAATTAATCAAGCCGATGCTATGGATAGGGGAGTGAATGAAGGTGAAAAAGTCACTGTATTTAATGATAGGGGTTCATTTGAAGCTGTTGCTAAAATTACATCAGATGTGAATAAAGGTATTGTTGTGGCAACACTTGGTTATTGGAGACAAATGAATAACGGTGTTGTGAATTCCGTAAGCTCAAATGCTTTTGGTGATATGGGTAACTCGCCAACATCTCATGATTGCTTAGTTGAGGTGAGGGTAGCTTAATAGACGATCTAAAAAAAATAACTAAATTTTTAGAGCGTACCCAGCAATCATTCAAAGACCATACAAACAAATTACTCCCCTTAGAGGGGGGTAAAAACTTAATTAATAGTTTTGATGAATGTTTACTCCCTATAGCTAGTCATGATTCAAATGGTCTTTTTAATTATCTCAACAAAGCTGCATTATCTTTATTCAAAGTAACTCCAGATCAAGTTATAGGTAAATCAACAAAAATGACAGCGCCAGATTCTGAACAAAAAGAAAGAAATGCACTGCTAAATCAAGTAAACTCATATGGTTTTATTGATAATTACAAAGGCATTCGAGTGGCATCTGATGGCACATTGTTTGAAATTCAGAATGCAACCATTTGGAATGTGCTTGCAAGAGATGAAGGATTAATTGGTCAGGCAGTCATTATTTACAAATACAGAATGTTATGAAAAAAAATTCTCCCGCAAAGGTTTTGTTTGCTAGTTTAGCAGGTACCACAATTGAGTTCTTTGATTTTTATATCTATGCTAATGCAGCTGTTCTTGTTTTCCCTGCATTATTTTTTGCAGCCTCATCACCTTCAACAGAAATGCTTCAATCACTTGCAACATTTGCTGTTGCCTTTTTTGCGAGGCCACTAGGATCAGCATTTTTTGGGCACTTTGGTGATCGTATAGGCAGAAAAACAACGCTAGTGGCAGCATTACTTACTATGGGTATCTCAACAGTGGCAATAGGATTACTTCCAACTTATCAATCTATTGGAATTTTTGCACCCATACTTTTGGTCATTTGTCGTTTTGGTCAAGGTTTTGGATTGGGAGGTGAATGGGGCGGGGCAGTTTTACTAGCTGTTGAAAATGCACCTCCAGAAAAAAAAGCATGGTATGGCATGTTTCCTCAATTGGGCGCCCCAATCGGTCTTATATTATCTGGCGGTATCTTTCTTTATCTATCAAGCTCAATGAGTGAGTCAGATTTCTTTGATTACGGTTGGAGAATCCCTTTTTTATTAAGTTCTGTTCTTATTTTAATTGGTCTTTATGTAAGGCTTACAATTCTTGAAACACCAGAATTTGTAAAAAGCCAAAAAAAGAAAAAAACTTTAGCAGTCCCATTTTTTGAAGTTTTTAAAAATTATAGAACACCAATGATTCTCGGTACATTTATAGCTTTAGCTACCTTCGTTTTGTTTTACCTAATGACTGTATATATAGCTAGTTGGGCTATCACAGATTTAAATATTAACCGTGAAGATTTTTTAGGCAATCAAATTGAATCTGTTCTTTTCTTTGCAGCTCTTATTCCAATTTCAGCTTTACTTGCTGATCGATATGGAAGAAAGAAAATTCTAATTTTGGCTTCACTAGGCATTATTTTGTTTGGACTTATGTTGGGGACTTTATTGAATATAAGTCTTCTTTTAACACTTTCTATTGGAATGATTCTGATGGGGTTTACTTATGGACCATTAGGGACTATTTTGTCAGAACTTTATCCAACAAATATTCGTTATACGGGCTCTTCTTTATCCTTTAACTTTGCGGGTATTGTGGGTGCTTCGTTTGCACCATTTATTGCGCTCTGGCTATCGAGTAATTTTGGTATTGAGTATGTAGGTTATTATTTAGCAATTGCAGCGTTAATATCCTTGATAGCCTCATATTTATCTTCAAAAGCTAAGTAGAATATTATGCATATATTTCTTCAGTTATACGATTATGTTTTAAAGTTAGCAAGCCATGCAAAGGCTAAATATTATTTGTTTATTTTAAGTTTTGCTGAATCTTCATTCTTCCCAATACCCCCAGATGTAATGTTGTTACCTATGTGCTTATCTAATCCCAAAAGGGCATGGAGCTTCGCATTTATTACGACCGTTGGTTCAGTTCTAGGTGGTGTTATTGGTTATTTCATAGGTATTTTCGCATTTGGATTTATTGAGCCATATTTATATGATTGGGGATATATAGCAGCATATGAAAGGGCAGTAGTATGGTTTGAAGAATGGGGTTTTTGGGCGGTATTTATTGCTGGCTTTTCACCGATACCCTACAAGGTGTTTACCATTGCAGGTGGTGCGCTTACAATGCCACTAATACCCTTTATTTTCGCTTCAATTATTGGAAGAGGAGCTCGATTTTACTTAGTTGCATTATTTGTTATTTTGTTTGGCAAAAAGTCGGATGAGTTGATAAGAAATCATATGAGTAAGATTGTATGGGGAACAGTTTTATTTATTATTACACTGCTATTTTTTTTAAAAATATAAATTTTTAGGCCATAGAAAATTATTCATATTAATTTTTTGAAATTAGTACACTTAAAATTTTTTGAACTGATTGAGAAACATTTTCTGCATTATATCCGCCCTCAAGCATATATAAGATTTTTCCGTTAGCATATTTTTGAGAGATATCTTGTAAGATTTCTGCAACAGCTCCATAACCGCTATCAGTATAATTTAACTGCCCTAAAGGGTCTCCCTTATGAGCATCAAAGCCTGCGGAGACCAATACAAATTCTGGCTTAAATTTATCCATTGCTGGTCTCAATTGTAGATTAAATGCTTCAATAACTTCATTATTGCCACTTTCTTTAGGAAGCTCTACATTTAATGTATAACCTTCACCTTCACCTTTACCTATTTCATTTGGTCTTCCAGTGCCAGGAAAAAGTGGATGTTGATGTACACTGAAATAAAAAACGTTATTATCTTCATAAAAGATATCTTGTGTTCCATTCCCATGATGCACATCAAAATCGACAATTAGAATTCTTTTTAATCCATATTTTTTTTGTAAGTATCTAGCAACAACAGCGATGCTGTTATAAATGCAAAAACCCATACCTACTGAGGATGTTGCATGATGTCCTGGCGGTCTTACTAAGGCAAAAGCAGCAGAAATGTCTTCACTCATTATTTGATCAACAGCCTCTAATCCAGCACCAACGGCTAATTTTGCTACCAAATTGGAATCTTTAGAAATAGGGGTGTCACCTGTACTTAAGTAGGAGGTATTATTATTCTTTAATTGTGATATTTGGCGATTAACTAACTCAATATATTCTTTGGTATGAGCCAATTCTAATTCATCATTAGTAGCTTCATTAAAGCTTGGCCAAATAGTATTTGAAATAATTTGATCATTTTTTTTCAGGGCATTAATTACAGGAATTAAACGTTCAGGATTTTCAGGATGACCAGCACCTGTGTTGTGTAATAAAAATCTTTCATCGTAGAATATTCCTACTTTCTTTTCATTTGCAGAAGAAATATTGCTTAATGTTCCTATGATCATTACAAGGTTAAAGAAAAAAATTATATTATTTTTCATATACAATTAATTATACTTAAAATGATTTATATAAAATGAAAAAAACAAATTCTCTTTACGTTTCATCACCTGTTAATGCTCTTGTTAAAGGAATTTTAAGGGAAGATAAGACACTTAAAGAGGTTCTTGAGCACGGAGACTTTGGTTTAGGGACGTTTAACGACCTAGATGGTGAGATGGTGCTCCTAGATGGTGTTTTTTATGACCTCCATTCTGATGGAAAAACTAATATAGCTGATATTAATCTTGAAACACCTTATGCATGTGTAACACATTTTAAGCCCGAAACCTCACTAATTATTGACGAGGAACTTACCTTTGATACACTAAAAAGGAAAATAGATTCCTTATTCTTATCAAAAAACTTGATCTATGCGATTCAAGTTACTGGAAAATTTAAGTCAATTAAAGCTAGATCTGTTCCAAAACAAGAGGCATATAGACCTTTAGTGGATGTTGCAAGTGATCAGAAAGAGTTTTTCTTCAAAGAAGAAGATGGAACATTGGTTGGGTTTTGGACACCTGATTTTATGCATTCAGTCACTGTACCAGACTATCATCTTCACTTTATATCCGATGATAAACAAAGAGGAGGTCATTTACTTGAGTTTATATCTTCAAAGGTTGAGATTAAGATACAACCTATAGAGCAACTTACATTAGATTTACCTCATAGCATTGATTACCTTACTGCAAGCTTAGAGGATGATATAAGTGAAGATCTCGATAGGGCTGAACATTAATTCATTATCTTTCCTAATACATTATACTTCGTATAATGTATATTATGTTAAATAAAATAAATACATTACTTTATTTATAAAATACCATTCCCTTTCAAATAAAACATAGCTAAGTAAAATAGAGACAATGCAAAGCACTCTTAAAAACTATACGTACCTTAGTTTACTGATTGTGATCTGGGGATCATCTTTCGCTTTTATATATGAATGTCTAGATAGCGGCTACTTTTCACCCGAACAAACAGTTGGCTATAGACTTGCAATTGGTTCTGTTGTTTTAATTACATCTTGCTTATTATGTAGAAAGAAACTGCCAACCTCATTGTTTGCATGGCTACATTTTCTTATATACGCAGTTATTGGTAATGTCATACCTTTTCAACTAATTTCACAAGGACAACTTTTTATCACATCAGGTATGGCTGGACTCTTAATGGCATTTGTTCCTCTTGTGACTATGATTTTGGCGCATATGTTCTTGCCCAATAATGCTTTAAACCGTTTTAATATAATAGGGTTTATTATGGGTATTTCTGGGGTTTTATTTGTTTTAGGACCTTCTATAAACGATGGTAATAACACTTTATATGGAATTTTGTTGGTATTAGGAGCCACCCTATTTTATTCAATAAATAGTGTAATTGTTGAAAAACTGCCTAATTACGACCCACTTGTTGCTGCCACGTGTTCTACGACGATCGCTTGTTTTTTAGCATTCCTCTTATGGCCTGAAATTATTTATCTATCACTCGATGGTATATCAACTAAAGCCACATTCAGTATGCTTTCGCTCGGTTTATTTTCTACAGGATTAGGCGCATTAATTTATTTTAATCTAATAAATAATGCCGGTGCTACCTTCTTAGCAAATATGAACTATGTCATACCTGTATATGCATTTACTTTAGGAGCGATCGTTTTGGGCGAAAAGGTACTATGGCAAAACATTACTGCTTTGATTTTGATAGTTTTCGGTATATATGTATCTAGGAGAAAAACTAGACCAAAAAGCTAGTCAAAGTCTTTAATACCAAGCCTTGCCATAACAATTTCTGCATTTTTTTTGCTTTCCTTAGCGGCTTCTTTATCACCCATCTTTGTATATAGCTCAACCTGAGCAATTAAGGTTTTTGCCAGATAGTATTCACCACCATTATCAATGCAAAATTTTTCAAGCCTTTTTAAGGTATCTACTGCTTTGGGTTCGTTTTTGTCTAAGTAATAATAACGGGAAAGCTCAATAGAGCTATCAGCATACTCACCTAGCATCCCTGTCTTTTGAAACATTAATGCCGCTCTTAAGCCATATTCAACAGCCTTTGAGGCTTTGTTTCTATAAAAGTAAGTTTGGGCTAAACCTTCGTAACAAACGGCTCTCTCGTTATCATTTGATGCAAGCACCAAAGCTCTAGTGTAATAATCTTGTGAATCTAAAAATTCTTTAGTTCTTAATTTATTAATACCCAACTGATATAAAAAACGGTGCTCATATTGTAGATACTTACTATTACCCAATTCAGCAGTCTGAAAGCCATATATAAAGGTTTTATTAGATTCCTCGTAATCGCCTGAATCTCTTTGAGTTATTCCTTTAAAAAGGATTGCCTGCATTTGGTCAGCTTGGATAACAGCTTCTTTTTCTGCTAACTCAAAATCTTTAATAGCTTGATCATTATTCCTTAGCTGAAAATTAGCTTTTCCCATACAAAAATTAGAATCGTATTGGTTTTTTACTGACTTTGCAGCCTTTAAGGCCTCCTCATACTTTCCTTTATTAAGTTTATTTTCACATTCATTATTTACATTATATGCAAATAAATTATTAGAAAACAATATAATGAAAGATAAAGCTAAAGTAGTTTGTTTAATCATTTTTTCTCCATTGTCCATTTAATCAAATCATCTTCAGATATTACGTTTACACCAAGAGATAGCGCTTTTTCAAGCTTACTACCAGCATCAGCCCCGGCTAAGACATAATCTGTTTTTTTTGATACCGAAGATACAACTTTTCCGCCAAATTGATCAATTATTTCTTTGGCATCTTCTCTTTTAAGTGAAGGCAACGTTCCAGTTAATACAAAATTTTTCTCAAAAATCTCTGGTGCACTACCTAAATCTTTTTTAACTTCAGATTTTAATTTAATGCCATTTGTTATCAACTTATCAATAAGTATGTTGCTGTTATTATCATTAAAGAAATCAAAGATAAATTTAGAAACAGTAGGTCCTATATCATCAACATCCTCAAGCTTATCAATTGTTTGTGCTTTTATATTGGATATAGTTCCGAATTCTTTAGCTATATCTTTAGCTGTTGCTTCGCCAACGCCCCGAATACCTAGCGCATATATAAATCTACCTAAGGTTGTCTCTTTTGATTTATGGATTGAATTAATAAGATTTTTTGCAGACTTATCACCAAATCTATCCAAATCTTTAAGTGAATCAAGGCTTAGGGTATAAATGTCTGAAACATCATCTATTAATTTTGATTCAAGAAGTTGATCAATTATCTTTTCTCCTAAACCATCGATATCCATAGCTTTTCTTGATGCGAAATGCATAATAGACTGCTTTTTTTGAGCTGGGCATTCTCTGCCTGCATTACATCGAAGAACAGCCTCACCCTCTTCTTTTTTTAATGTTCCACCACATTTAGGACAATTTACTGGCATTGTAAATTTTTTAATATTTTTAGGTCTTTTTGATTTTATAACACTGACTACTTCTGGCACTACATCCCCTGCTCTTCTGATTGAAACATAATCATTTATATGAACATCTTTTCTCAGAAGCTCACCTTCATTGTGAAGGGATGCATTGGTTACAGTTACGCCTGACACAAATGTTGGTTTTAATCTGGCAACTGGTGTTATTGCTCCTGTTCTACCTACTTGCACGTCTATATCTATTATTTGTGATTCAGCTTCTTCTGCTGGAAATTTGTGAGCAACTGCCCATCTTGGTGCTCTTGAAACAAAACCAAGCTCGTCTTGATAGTTAAAAGAATTTACTTTGTAGACAACTCCATCAATATCAAATGGCAACTCTTCTCTTTTGTTAATAATATCGGTGTAATAAGTCAATAAATCATTTATATTATTTACATTTTTTACAAGATTTGTAGTTGGTATCTTAAGCTCATTTAAGAGGTTAATTGAATCAGATTGGGACTGTAATATTTTATCAATACCTTCAAAATCTATACTGTAGGCATAAAACCTCAGAGGTCTTGTAGCAGTTATATTTGAATCCAATTGCCTTAGGCTTCCTGCAGCAGCATTTCTTGGGTTTGCGAATACCTTTAAACCTAACTCTTCTTGCTTTTTATTGAGTTCAACAAAGTCTTCTTTAAACATGACAACCTCACCTCGAATTTCAATTTTAGTAGGCAAGTTTTTAGTATCTATTTTTAGAGGAATGGATTTAATAGTTTTTAGATTATGCGTGACATCTTCCCCCGTAAATCCGTCACCCCTTGTTGCACCTAATGTGAAAATTCCATCTTCATAAATTAATGCTACTGCGAGCCCGTCAAATTTTGGCTCTACCGCATAAGTTATATTTTTGATTCCAAGATCAGTTTTTATTCTTTTATCAAACGCTATAAGTTCATCATCATAAAAAACATTACTTAATGACAACATTGGCCTAGAATGTGAGACTTGACTAAATGCTGTATTTGAAAGCATCCCAACTCTCTGAGTTGGTGAGTCTGGTGTAATTAATTCTGGATATTGATTTTCTAAACCCTCTAGCTCTTTTAAAAGTTTGTCATATTCGTTATCAGGTATAGTTGGATCATCTTCAACATAATAGTTATAGTTATGTTGTTGAATTTTTGTTTTTAAATCCAAAGCTTTTGTTTCTAATTCTGACCTTTTTTTCATGACTTAATTGAACATTTTTTCAGCAATATCAGATCCAGATAGAATTTTTTTATCTTGCATTATTTTTTCTAACTTTTTCAAATGCACATAAATTTGACTGATTTTTTCATCGTTTAATGGCTTTCTACTTGAGTCAACAAGAACACCGTTAAGTTTAGTATTGAATTGTTTTATAGTAGCAATCATTTCATTAAATGCAGTTGTTATTTTTATTGTATTAGGAATATCCATTTTGAAGATAATCCCCTGAAGGAAAGCTTCATGGCTAATGTTTAAGGGTTTTCCAGAGAGTGACGTTAATGTGCATATCTTGATACCTGATTCTGGGTTTATTAATTCATGATATGACTTATTGTTTGTTTTAAAAATAGGCTGATTAAAAAAGTCTATCAACGGTCCTGCATGAAAAGTTGGGTCAGATTTAGGATAAACTTGCAAAACCAATGAGTGATCCACTTCTTTTCTGAATTTACTTAAGTGGAAAGATTCTTTTTCGATATCTTGATTTGATAACCAAAACATTCGCCCATCTACTTTTGATGAAATTTCATTGGCTAGCTCTCGGAAATTTTCAATACTTAAGGCATCAAGTGTGAATCTTCTACTCGCCAACAATAAGACTAGTAATATTTGATTATATTCGATAGTGTCATATATGGCAGTTTCTGTAGCCCATAAATTGTTATCTTTTCTTATGTAAACTCTTACCCCTGGCATTGCTTTAATTTTATCAAGAAGTAGGCTTGCGCTTCCCTCTTGCATCTTCTTTGAAGTAATTGATATAACTGTTTCAACGTCTCGATATATTCCATCAGGCAAATTAGAATTGATGATTTTTTCTGATCCCGTTAAGCTTTCATCATTTTCAAAAACATTTTTATCTTCCTCCTCAGGTACTGATGAAGGTTCCTCTATGACATTGGAATTATTAAATAGTGGATCATTTTCTTCATTAAAAGAATTATTTGGTTTTGAAAGGGTTGGCTGTTTCTTTGATAATCTTTTTAGCTCACTCCAGTTGTAAATAATCAATATCATGATAATAATTACTCCAGCTATAAGCAGTGCAAGTTGAACATCATTCATATCTAGTAAGCTAACTCCATTTCATCTATATCCCGCATATCCACCTCAACAATCCTAGATACTCCTAGTTCTTGCTGAGTGACGCCAATCAATTGCTCAGCAATTTCCATGGTAATTCGATTATGGGTAACGATGAGAAATTGTGTCTTTTCAGCCATCTCTTTTACTAATGAACAGAAATTCCCTGTATTAGTATCATCTAAAGGAGCATCAACCTCATCCATGACACAAAATGGTGAAGGATTTAATTTAAATAAAGCAAAAATTAGCGAGATCGCAGTTAATGCCTTTTCTCCTCCAGACAAAAGATTGATTGTTGTATTTTTTTTACCAGGAGGCTGAGCAGAAACCTGGAGACCCGTATCTAATATTTCATCTCCTAATAATTGAAGCTCTGCTTTACCCCCTGTAAATAATCGTTTGAAAAACTCATTAAAATTCTTATTGACCTCTTTATAAGTTGTGTCTAACTTCTCTCTAGTTTCATTATCAATTTTCTTAATTGCGCTTTCCAGCGTATTCATTGCTTCAGTTAAATCATCTGATTGTTTCTGTAGGTACTGTTTTCTATCTTGAATAGAATTTAATTCATTGATAGCAGCTTGATTGACAGGTCCTAAACGCTCTATTTTCAATCGTATTGCATCACATTTCTCGGTAATCGATTCAACACTAGCGTCGCTATCTATCCTATCTAAAAGTTCTGATTCATGGAAAGAGGTTTTTTCAATCTCCTGACAGCATTGCTCAAATAAAATCTGGCCTTCCCTTTCTTGTATTTTTGATTCTTGAAGCTTTTCATTAAGGGGATTTAGAGAATGTTGCTTTTCCAATCTCGAAGTTTCTAAATTCTTAAGATTTGCTTCTTTTGTAATAAGCTCCTCTCTTGCTTTTACAAGGATCTTTTCAGCCTGATCTTTTTCTAAAAGACTCTCCTTAAGAAGAGTTTCTTGATTTTCAGAACTTTTATCATTCAATTGAATATGACTTTCATCAATAAGCTTCTCTAATCGTGACTTTTCATTTGCGTTATGATTTAACTTTTCAACAAAATCATCATGCTTGTTTTGGTAAATTTTTAGGTTAAAAATTAACTCTTGCTCGATCTTATCTCTTTCAAGAACTTTTGCTCTTTCAGCCTCATAGTTCTCTTCTGCGATTTTTTTACTCTCAGAAAGGCCATTAAGTATATTTTCTAAATTGGGTTTTTCTTTATTATGTAAATCAAGACTTTCTCTCTTTTGACTCAATTCATTATTAAATTCATCAATCTTTTTATCAGTATCTTTAATTTCTTTTTCAATATTTACAAACCGTTCTTGTCGATGTATCTCAATTTGTTGATTTTTATTGATTTCAATATTTATAGAATTTTTTTCTTCAATTAAGTCAAATTTTTTCTCAGCTAATCTATCGATGTCTTCTTTTAATTTATTTACTTTTTCTATATGTTCATTATGAGCAATGATTGTTTTTTCAAGCGTTTCCTTATTAAGTGGTAATGCTTTTTTAAGGTCTTCAAGAAGCTTTAAATTGGCTAATTTATTTGAATTTGATTTATTTTCCGCTCTCAATACCTGAAAGTTTTTACCGTAAATATTCCCAGATTGATCTATTAATATTTCACCAAACTTAAGTTGCTTTAAATCACCCTCAATACTATTAATATTTGTTATGTAGGTGTGACATAACCACTCTACCAATACATTATTTATGCTTTGATTTTTTGAGTTTATTTTAGAGAGAACTGAATTAAGTTTTGTATTAGTATCATAAGAATCTCCTGAATCACCACCAAACACAATAGCAATATTTGTTGGTATTTCTTCAAGTGAATTTGGTGAGATTTTCTTATTTTCATAAGCACTTGCGTAATCAGCAAGAATAAAGCCTATAGCTTTTTCCCAGCCCTTTTCAATATTTACGTTTTTAAAAATATTTCTATCTTTATCAATATCGATTTTTTTGAGAAATTGGTTGGTAACTTCATCTTCAATTTCGCTATCAACAAAATTTGATAGAGTAGTAATCTGGATTTCTGTTTGCTGTAATTCTCTCAGATGCTCTTCTTTTTGGATATTAAAATTCTTTGTTTCTTGCTCTAACTCACTTAATAAATTCTTTTTTTCTAATAATTCTTTATCAGAGACAGTAATCTGCTTATTAATATCTTCCATATCAATTGAAGGTATATTTTCTTTATTTATAATTTTTTGCTTTATATTTTTTGACTCCTCATTGAGTTGTGCTTTCCTGGTCTGTAAGTCCTCAATGCTCTTATTTATGTAATCAATCCTCGTCGTTTCTAGATTTATTAATTCATTAATTTTTTGGCTTTCTGCTTGTTGTATGTCTAATTTTTCAATAGATGCCCTATATTCAGCTTCAATTTCTACTAATCTAGCTTTATCTTCGCTTGCATTTGCTTGGTGTTTTGATAGTTTTTCATTTTCAATTTGTATTAAACTTTGATTTTCTTCCATTGATTTTTCAATGCTCTGAATGGCGTTTATGTGAGAATTTAATTTTTCTTCACTTTCTACAACGGTAACTTTTAACCTATCAAGGTTATTTTTGATATTATTTAAGGCATTTTCTGCATCAGAAACAAGCGCATTCACTTCATAAAATCTGGCTTGTGCGGTATTAATTTCATTTGATTTATCGGAATGTTCTTGTCTTGCTTTCTCAACGTTTACTTCAATCTCTCTTAATGATGCAGTGAATTGATCTAATTCTTTTTGTTGGTTTTCAATTCGAGCCTTTATCTTGCTCCATGATTCATTAGCATCTCTTTTTTTCAACACCCAAACTTGTGCTTCTTGAAACTTTAAATTTTCTTGAAGTTTATTATATTTAGCAGCTATTTCAGCCTGTGACTCAAGCCGAGTAACTTGTTGATTAATTTCTCTAAGTAAATCTTCAACTCTTGATAAGTTCTCTTTTGTGTCCCTCAAACGATACTCTGTTTCTTTCCTTCTCTCTTTATATTGACTTACACCAGCAGCTTCCTCGAGAAAGTTTTTGAGTTCCTCGGGTTTTGCTTCGATAATTTGTGAAACAGTATTTTGTCCAATAATTGCATAACCTTTTGAACCTAATCCAGTCCCTAAAAATAAGTCAGCAACATCTTTTCTTCGTACCTGTGAGTTGTTTATGAAATAACTTGACCCCTTCTCCTTCTCAATTATCCTTTTAACTGATATTTCAGCATAGCTCGCCCATGCTTGAGAAGCGATACCTTCGGAGTTATCGAAAAAAAGCTCAACGCTTGCTCGTGATATAGGTTGCCTCGTATCACTTCCATAAAATATGACATCTTCCATAGTGCCGCCCCTTAGCTCCTTGGCAGAAGATGAACCAAGAACCCACTTTACTGATTCAGTGACATTCGATTTACCACATCCATTAGGACCAACAATGCTTGCCAATTGCGCATCAACTTTAATTGTTGTGGGATCAACAAATGTTTTAAAACCAGCTAATTTAATTTGTTTAAGTTTCAATTGTTATCAATCATTAGAATTTGTTGAAAAAGAATATGTCCAAAGCAGTATAATGTCATCTTTAAATATTTAAGTTTAAGTTATGAATCAAAATTCACTCGGTGGAAAGCCTACAGCTCAACCTACCAAAACATTAGAAACATTTGAAAATCCCAACACTGAAAGAGATATTCATATTCATATGCAAATTCCAGAGTTTACTTGTTTATGTCCTAAAACAGGCCAACCAGATTTTGCTACTTTATACCTTGATTATATCCCCGATAAGACTTGTGTGGAACTAAAAAGTCTAAAACTATACATCTGGTCATTTAGAGATGAGGGATGTTTTCATGAAGCTGTAACTAATAGTATTTTAGATGATCTTGTAAAGGCAACAGAGCCAAGATTTATGCGATTAACAGCTAAATTTTTTGTAAGGGGTGGCATCTTTACAAACGTTGTTGCGGAGCATAAAAAATCAGGCTGGAAACCCCAACCAAAGGTAGATTTGGGCCAATTTGATTCTGAAAAAAACTATCGCGATTAATTAGATATGGGGGTATAGCTCAGCTGGGAGAGCACTTGCATGGCATGCAAGGGGTCAGCGGTTCGATCCCGCTTACCTCCACCATTTATTAGTCAAAAATAATTAAAAATTATATTTAAATTAATAACTTATAAAGAAAAACTTTAGTAAAATTTTAACTTAAACCTAAGGGAAATTAGTGTCTTTTAAGATGTATTTTAAATACTGATAATAAATTACAAAGCACATTATAAAATCAGGGTGCTACCCAAAAATCTTCCCGATCGTTTTTATTTAAAATACTTTTGGCTCTGCGGTGCCCTTCTGGCGATAATTCAAGAATATCTAGCGAATTGAACTTAATTGATAACACTTCAAATCTATCGTTAGTGTTTCCGTGACTGTAACTATCAGCTTTTGGTATTTTTTCTCCGGGGTATGGCTCGATACTATAGTCTTTTTTTTGGGTTTCACTTAATTTTTCCCAAAAAGTTGTTTTATCATCTAAAAATGAAGCTGTTCCCGTTACCTGCACTTGGAGTTTTTTTCTTGAATCCCAAAAAAGTAACGAGCAAGAAGGATTGTTTTTTAATTGACTATATTTTTTGCTCTCATGATCGGTATAAATTAATAAAGCATGATCAAGTTCGTTATATTTTCTAGAAACCACTATTCTTTGAAATATTTTATTTTCAGAATATGAAGACAGGACGGGTAACTTAAATGCTGACTTTCTATCGACGGTCCCACGCTGAATTGTTTTAAGCGCTTCATCGACAAAAACAGAGACATTTAAATCAGTTTTTATACCCATAATATTTTAAAAGTGTCTTATGTACTTGATTTCTTCATTAAGAAGATACTCAATCCTAAAAGGACAGAAATTACAATTTCAATAGCTATAGCCTTTAAAAGGAAATCTGCCCCATGAAAAAATCCTGCGTAAATCCTAAATATTGCTGCTGAACCTAATAAGCTTAATGTCGGATAAAGCCATATATGTTGATTTCTAAGCGCTCCAATACACGCCATCAAACCAGCGGTGAAAAAGAAAGCAGTAAAATCGCCTATTTGTGTATTCATACCCATTGTCGTATCTCCTGGTCCTTCAACTAATGCCATTGCTAACCCAGCAGCAGCAGTTTCGGGATTTAAAATCCAACGAAATGCTGAACTAAGCATAAACAGCCCAATTACTCCAGATATTATTCTTGCAACCATAGTATTACTCCTTTGTTGAAATTATTAAATTTTTATTTACTTCATATTTAATATCAGTCTTAGGGCTCTATTACTTTCCCTGAAAAATCAAAACATTTCCCCGAGTCTTTTTCACCTAAATTATTGATGACTTGTACCATTAAATTTACGCTTTCCTTTGGACTGAAAATATCATGTTTCACATGCCTTAAAAAGGGATCTGATAACTGACTTTTGACTGTCCCAGGATGAATTCCAATGGCGATATGGCTCTTATTCATTCTTTTAAGCTCTATTGAAAGATTTTTTATCATCATATTTAAGGCAGATTTTGAACTACGATAACTATGCCATCCACCCAGTTGGTTGTCTGAAATACTTCCTACCCTTGCGGTCAAGAAAGCAATCTTCACACCTTCTGATTTCTTAATAAGTGGCATTAGCTTTTTTATTAATAAGATTGGACCAAACGTATTTACTTGGAAAACCTTTTTTATAGCATCGCTATCAATATTGTTGATTGATTTTTCAGGTAGGATTTGTTCCGTATGAAGAATACCTGTTGCTACGATAACCTTGCTGATATTGTCTAAATATAATAATTCATTTAGATTTTTGAATGTTTCCTCATCATTATAATTGATTTCAATTGAATGAATCTTTTTATGATCTTTGTCATTATTCTTTCTGGATAGCGCGATAATCTTACCTACATTTTGATCTTCCATATAAAGATTAGTAAACTCACTACCAATGCTACCTGATGATCCAACGATGATGATGTTTTCTTGCATATTTAGATTAGTTTCTATTACCTAAACAACAAACTGAGCAATTCCATCTTTAAATGAAAAGTCAATATCATGGTTTTCAGTAATTGTAATAAAAACATTCTCAGGTTTTATACCTACTCTCTCATTTAGGTACTCAACAACTCTTTTATAAAAGGCTTGTTTTGCCTTATTTGGCCTCCCTGATCGCATGACAAGATGCATCATCACTCTATCCTCTTGTCTGCCCTGGTATTGCATGCAGTCCTCTGCCAATTGATGAACTACTTGGTATCTATCATCATCTGGAAAAGCCATTGTTTCAATCACTGCTTCATTTACACTATCAGAAACCTTTTTAATATAATCTTTTCCTTTACCTTCTAACACATTAATTGTTACAAATGGCATATTATCTCCTCATCAAATTATCTAATAAATTACTTTATAATTAATAAATAAAATACTGTTTTTATTTAAATTTTTAAACATATTTTTCCAAAATGTTGATTTGTTTCTTGGTATTTAAAAGCTGTGACAATTTCTTCTAGTTTAAAGGTACGATCAATAATCGGAAAGATTTTTTTCTTATTTATAAATTCAATCATTCTTTGCTGTTGAGCCCTATTTCCGACCAAAACACCTTGCAATCTCACTTGTTTTATCAAGGTGTTAACAAAATCAAGACTGCCTTCTATCCCAGTTAAAATACCAATTACCGAAATATGGCCACCTACCTTAATAGCGTTGATTGACTCACCCAATGTTCCAGGTCCACCTACCTCAATAATATGATCTACCCCAAAACCCCTTGTAAAATCTAAGACTTGCTCTGACCATTTTGTATCCTTTTTGTAATTTATACAATAATCAGCCCCTAATGACTTGAGTTTTTCAATTTTCTCGTCTGATGATGAAGTAGCAATTACTTGGGCGCCTACTGCTTTTGCAAACTGCAATGCAAATATTGAAACGCCACCAGTCCCTTGAATTAGCAAAGTATGATCTTTTGTTAAATTAAAATCTTCAAATAAAGTTCGCCATGCTGTTAGTCCGGCTGTTGTGAGTGTTGACGCTTGCTCATGCGTCCAATTTTTTGGGGCCAATGTCATTGAATTTGTTGAAATATTTACCATTTCCCTTGCATATCCATCAATACCATCCCCAGGAACAGTCTGAAACCCATCAACATTGGCTTCCCCTTCAAGCCAACCTGGAAAAAAAGTTGAGCAAATATGATCGCCTATTTTGAAGTCTTTTACCTTGTCTCCAACCTGAATCACCTCACCCGCTCCATCTGCCATTGGGATACGTTGCTCTGAAGGTCCCCAAATACCTGAAACTACTGCATAATCATGATAATTCAGTGAATTTGCATGGAGTTTAACTTGAACCTCGTCTTCATGAGGGGTAGAAATTTCATCATTGCCCATAAAGACATTTTCGTAACCTCCCCCTGCTTTTAAATAAATTGCTCTTGTCATTGTTTTTTGCCTAAAATAATGATTATATATAATTATATTTAAATAACAGGTGGGATTTAATATGGCTGCTTATGATCAAAAAGAGTTAGAGCAATGGAAAAATGGCTTGCTTGGAAAGCAAGGTGGTGGTTCGAACAAAAAAATTCTCATGGTAGTGGTAATCGCAGTTGTTGTTGTGGTTGCATATCTATATTTATCGAAATAAATATTTAAAAACTCAAGCCTACATTTCTTTAATTTAATTGCAGGTATGAGAATTAGATCTAAATTATGTTTTGAATGCAATTCTGAGCATAGAATTTTATATCGATGTAAATACGAACATAACGACTGGGTATTTTTATGCCAACAATGTTTACTTGATATTAAATCGAAACATGAAAACACTTATCAATATGGCGGTACATGGAAAAAGTTTAAGTAAATACAACCATATAACTTAATTAAATACCTCTTAAAACTATAAAGATTCTCAATCTTTTTTGCTTAAAATTTAAACAATAGTGAGTGTTTAAAAGAATAAATATTTTGAAAACGCGCAAATACCTAGCACTAGAAATATAGCGGCTAAATAAGACATAAGCATAAACGGTTTACATTTATGTGCGGGGCACTCTTCCTTTTCATTTTTACTTACCATTTCATTACAACCTTTTAAATTAAATACATTTAAAAAGACTGTACTCAACTTAAAAAATTCATTTTATACTGCTATTTTAATTACGTTAATTGATGATGCGAAACGATTCCATTATTAAATGTATTGATAGTGTCGCCCAATGCTTTATCGATTCTGAGGATGAAATTGAGTCCCTAGATCGGGCTATTGGTGATGGGGATCATTATATTAATATAAAAAGAGGAAGCTTTGCTTTGCAAGCAATTAAATCAGATCTTAAGGGACTTCCAATCCCAGATACTTTCAAAAAAATAGGAATGAACTTAATGTCCTCTATTGGGGGTGCGTCGGGTCCTTTATTTGCTAGTTTTTTTATCGCATTTTCTAAACATATTGAAGATAGGGAAAGCCTTCAAAACTTTAGCCTTGCTTTTTCACATGGCGTAGAATCAATTATGCAAAGAGGAAAAGCTAAGTTAGGAGATAAAACGATGCTAGATGTATTAATCCCCGTTTCAGAAAAATTAAGATCTCTAACAGATGCCGGATGTGAAATAAAAGAAATCATCAAACAAATAGATCTTGTTGCTAAAGACGGTGTTTTATCTACAAAAGAATTAATACCAACCAAAGGAAGAGCAGCAGGTTTGGCAGACAGAGCTATTGGTCATATTGATCCTGGGGCTAAAACTTGCCAATTAATCATTAGCACTGTTTGTGATGAACTTAAATAAAATACAATAAATACATATGAAAAAATTTATAAATGAAAAAGATGACTTTATTATTGATAGCCTCAAAGGATTCGCAAGAGCGCATGAAGACTCCGTCGACCTGAGCTTAGATCCTATTTTTCTGACACGCAAAGAAATAAATCCTAAAAAAGTTTTATTAATATCAGGTGGCGGCTCTGGCCATGAACCATTACATACAGGCTTTATAGGAAAAGGAATGCTTGATGTAGCTTGCCCAGGGCATGTTTTTACCTCACCTACTCCTGATCAAATGATTGCTGCAATTGAGCATTGTCAGCCAGAAAGCGGTGTTTTATTTATTGTTAAAAACTATTCTGGTGATGTCATGAATTTTGAAATGGCATCCGAAATGATTGATTTTGATCACCAAACTATTCTCACAAATGATGATGCAGCTGTAATCAATTCAAGCTATACAACAGGTCGAAGAGGAGTTGCTGGTACAGTTATTGTAGAAAAAGTCGTAGGTAGCCTAGCCGAGCTTGGCGGTAATTTAATCGCTTGCAAAAACCTTGGAGATAAAGTGAATCTTCACTCTTCTAGCATTGGTGTTGCACTTTCAAGCTGCACTATCCCTGCTGCAGGAAAACCAACTTTTGACATTGGTAATGATGAAATTGAATTTGGAGTTGGTATTCACGGCGAGCCTGGGAGGAAGCGTGAAAAGATTAAACAAGCGCATCTGATTGTTAATGATATGGTTTCAGCTATATTAAATGATTTTGAAGAAAAATCATTGAACCTCAGAGATTCTAATGGAATTTTACTATTAGTGAATGGTTTTGCTGGAACCCCATTATCGGAGCTTTATTTAATCTATAATGCAGTCGCCGAAAAGTTAAAAGAAAAGAAAATTCATATTTCACGTTCAATGGTTGGTAACTACACAACCTCACTAGATATGGCAGGGGCTTCAATTACGATTTGTTTGCTTGATGATGAAATAAAAAAACATTGGGATTCACCAGTTAATACACCAAATTTAAGATGGGATAACGAAAATGTTTAAAAAACATTTAAAGGAAGCGGGTAAAAGCTATTGGGAACATTTTAAATTTGCCTTTATTGCAGGCTTTATCCTTCTTTATGCGGGAATAACCTCAATCATTCATGCAATATTTCCCTGTTTTTTTCAATTCACAAGCCTAAAGATTGTTAAATCTTTATTGAAAAAAGCAGAATAAGGCTTTCATTTGCATAACCAGTCATATAGAAAATTAGGTTTTTGGATAGGTCT
>Ga0255758_10000905_pt1 | contig 32275 bp, 31 predicted proteins | sample 011ome_24_FD_179958 | JGI IMG/M metagenome (GOLD analysis project Ga0255758, IMG submission 179958) | Coastal salt marsh microbial communities from the Groves Creek Marsh, Skidaway Island, Georgia - 011513CT metaG (version 2) | ecosystem: Environmental > Aquatic > Marine > Intertidal zone >... | reverse complement strand
TATGCTCGCCTTGCATTATGTCGATTTGAATTATTTCTACATCAGTAATATTTTTCTCAGCTAAGAACATCCTGACTTTTCTTGGACTATTAGCTATTTTGTTATCATATAATTTCATTTTTTATTTCCTCCAGCTTTTTTATTATTCTTATATCCCTTAAAAGCTATATAGGTTTGAATCAAGTTTGCAATGACAAACGCAGGCAAATCAACAAATAAAAATACCAAGGCACCTGCAAACCTGCTTACGCCTGTCAAAATATATCCATTAAGCCTTGTCTCATGCTTTACTGAGCTCACCAAAGCCAAGCTTAGGATACTAAGCACTAAAATCACCCACTGACCATACTCTAGGAAATTCTCAATCATCCAGAGCTCACCTTTGCTAATTCTAGATTATTTTTTTCAGCCTCCTTCCAGTCTTTTGGAAGTTTTTTCGCTACAAACAAAAAACTGATAATGGATGGAATAAATACCAAAGAGGTTATTGTCATTGCATACCTAATTGACTCTACCTCTCCATATTCTTTAAACAAGTCTATCATCCAGCCAGATATGCTTGGGCCTAGACCTAAGCCAATCATATTTAGAATAAAGAAAAATAATGCTGTAGACATTGCTCTCATGTGAATTGGCGCCAAGGTTTGTGCAATTGCAAAACTTGGACCAAGATAAATACCCATAAAAACTAAAAACAGTGACGTAAATACAAGGTTAAGCTCTACTGTTGAAGACCACCACGCTGCAATACCCAGTGGCAGACAGAGACTAATTGATATTGCTGGCAGCCAACCATACGCTCTGATATCTTTTTTACCCCATTTGTCTGCCAGTCTAGCACCAAAAAAAGCACCACCTGCATAAGTTATTCCATTGATTATTCCAAGAATAATAACCAATGTTTGGAAGTCAAAGTTGGGATCTAGTGTAACTAAATATTTTGTATGAAAGGCAGACTTTGAATAGGAAACAAAGGATCCGAAAGCAATACCAAAACACATTGCCCACCAAGCTGGAATTCTAAGAAGAGTTTTCAGGGACTCTATGAATGGAGGTTTTTCAATCTCTCTTTGATCATCAAATTCCATGGCCCCTCGAACAGGCTCACGAATTACTAACTTAACGATTATGGCTAATATAATTCCAGTTACACCAAGAAAGATAAAAATTTCTCTCCAATTCACATCATCGCTGGAAGCTCCTATAAGTGCTGCTGTAACAAAATAAGCTGCCATCACCCCAATTGGTATGCCCATAGAATAGACTCCAAGAGCGCTTGCTCTCTCTTCTTTGGGATACATGTCAGAAATAATAGAATGAGATGGAGGGCTGCCTCCTGCCTCACCGATACCCACACCCATACGGGCAAGACCTATTTGTACAAAATTAGTTGCTAGCCCCGTCAAGGCAGTAAAGCCGCTCCAGGTAGCTAACGCTATTGAAAGAATATTGATCCTACTATATCTATCTGCCAACCAGGCAATTGGTATTGCAACGGTTGTGTAAAACACAGCAAATGCTAGACCTATTAATAAGCCTAATTCTGTATTAGTTAATGAAAGATCTTCTTGAATAAATGGAGCTAGAATCCCAACTATCTGCCTATCGATAAAGTTGAATCCATAGACAATGGTTAGCAATATCAGAACAAAGGTACGATAGCTTTTTGTTGGCTGATTTTTTCCACTCACTTAAATCCCCCTTATGTATGATTCCTAGATTATAGACTAGGGGACATCATGATGATGATTTAAAGTACTGAAGCTTTATACTACTCCCAGTTTAAAGCTCCACCTGTTTGATATTCGATGACTCTTGTTTCAAAGAAATTCTTTTCTTTTCTTAGATCCATTATTTCTGACATCCAAGGGAAGGGATTAGTTGCACCCTTGAACTCTTCATCTAAGCCAATTTGAGTTAACCTTCTGTTTGCAATGAATTGTAGGTATTCTTCCATCATGGAGGCATTCATTCCTAGGACGCCTCTTGGCATGGTATCTCTTGCATACTGAATTTCAAGCTCTGTTCCTTCAAGAATCATCTGCGCTGCCTCATTCTTCATCTCCCCATCCCAAAGATGCGGATTTTCGATTTTAATTTGATTGATAACATCAATTCCAAAATTCACATGCATTGACTCATCTCTCAAAATGTACTGAAACTGCTCAGCTGTTCCCGTCATTTTGTTTCGTCTTCCCATTGATAAGATTTGAGTAAAGCCACAATAAAAGAATATGCCTTCAAGCACACAGTAAAACGCTATGAGATTTCTTAAAAGCTGTTTATCAGTTTCTGTTGTTCCTGTTTGGAAGGTTGGATCAGAAATTTGTTGAGTATATTTCAATCCCCAGGCTGCTTTTTTTGCAACGCTTGGAATTTCTCTATACATGTTGAATATTTCTCCCTCATCCATACCAAGTGATTCTATGCAGTACTGATATGCATGAGTGTGAATAGCTTCCTCTAAGCTTTGTCTCAGAATGTATTGTCGACACTCGGGGTTTGTTACCAGTCTATACAAGGCAAGCACTAAATTGTTTGCAACTAAGGAGTCTGCAGTTGAAAAGAATCCAAGATTTCTTTTGACAATTGTTCTCTCGTCATCCGTTAAACCATCTTCTGATTTCCATAGCGCTATATCTGCAGTCATATTAACTTCTTGTGGCATCCAGTGGTTGGCACTTCCATCAAGATATTTTTGCCAAGCCCAGTCATATTTAAATGGAACCAATTGATTGAGATCAGCCTTGCAATTGATCATGGCTTTATCATCAACTTGTACTCTGCCACTATGCATTTCATCCAGTTCTCTTACACCTTCCGATGCATCAAAGGTCTCCATGGCTTTTCTAGCGGCCTCTGCTCTGGATCCTGCTTCTATGTTTGAAGAAGATACTTCTTCGGTCACAGGTTTGCTCTGAGCAACTGGTTCAGCAGGTTGAGGCGTCTCTGGTGTTGTGTTTTTGATCGCAGGAGCTACCTGAGTATCTTCTTTATTGTATTCATCCCAATTTAACATATTTTTCTCCGTATTTACTGACAGGCTTCGCAGTCAGGGTCATCCAAGGAACATGCTTCTGGTACAGGCGCTGGCGCACCAAGTTCATGAGGAACTTCTGGCGCTTGTTCAGCCTGAGCACTTACCGCATTTAAGCTGCCTTGGTTGATGGTTGATTTTTCTGTTGTGGTTGCTGCTATAGATCTTAGATAGTAAGTTGTTTTTAAGCCCGAATACCAAGCCATTCTGTATGTAAGGTCTAGTTTTTTACCATTAGCATTACCGATATATAAGTTTAATGATTGAGCCTGATCTATCCATTTTTGCCTTCTGCTTGCAGATTCAACAATGTACTGTGGCTCGACCTCAAACGCTGTAGAGAAAAGCTTTTTAATATCATCTGGTATTCTTGATATTTCACTTAGACTGCCTTCAAAGTATTTAAGGTCATTGATCATAACGTCATCCCACAAATCTATGGCTTTGAGTTTTCTAACAAGGTGGGGATTCACAATGGTGAATTCACCCGAAAGGTTAGATTTAACGTATAGATTTTGATAAGTTGGCTCAATTGACTGAGTTACACCAGTAATATTAGAAATTGTTGCTGTCGGAGCAATTGCCATCACATTAGAGTTTCTCATGCCATCTTTTTTAACTTTTGCGCGCAACTGATCCCAATCTAGTGTTTCAGACCTATCAACTCTAATAAATTCGCTGCCACGGTTTTTTTCTAAGATATCTATTGAATCTTTTGGAAATATCCCTTGGCTCCATAAAGATCCATCATATGATGGGTATGTCCCTCTTTCTTTTGCAAGCTCGCTTGACGCATGAATTGCATAGTAACTTATAACTTCCATGCTTCGATCTGCAAACTCAATAGCTTCATCAGAACAGTAGGGCGCATCTTGCATGTATAATGCATCCTGGAAACCCATCAGCCCCATTCCTACCGGGCGATGTTTGAGGTTAGAGTTTTTGGCTGTATCTACTGAGTAGTAGTTGATATCAATAACATTATCAAGCATACGTAGAGCAGTGGTTACTGTGCGTTTTACTTTTTCTTGATCCAATACACCATCTTTCATATGCTGAGGAAGATTCACTGATCCAAGATTACAAACAGCTATCTCATCGTTGCTCGTGTTTAGGGTTATCTCAGTGCATAGGTTTGATGAATGAATGACTCCAACATGCTGTTGCGGTGAGCGTAAATTGCATGAATCTTTAAAAGTTATCCACGGATGGCCCGTCTCAAACAACATAGTTAGCATTTTTCTCCATAGATCTTTAGCTGGAATAGTTTTATGTTGATCCATTTTTCCTTCAGCAGCTAATGCTTCATATTCTTCGTATCTTTTTTCGAATGCGAGTCCGGTAAGGTCATGCAAGTCTGGAGTTTCGCCTGGAGAGAAAAGCGTCCAGTTTTTATCTAACTCAACTCTTTTCATGAATAGATCAGGGACCCAGTTCGCGGTATTCATGTCGTGGGTTCTTCTTCTATCATCACCAGTATTTTTTCTGAGATCTAGAAACTCTTCTATGTCTAGGTGCCATGTTTCAAGGTAAGCACACATAGCGCCTTTTCTTTTGCCGCCTTGATTAACTGCAACAGCTGTATCATTAGCAACTTTTAAGAAAGGCACAACGCCCTGACTTTTGCCATTTGTTCCTTTGATATAAGACCCTAGCGCCCTAACTGGTGACCAATCATTACCAAGCCCTCCTGCCCATTTAGACAGCAGCGCATTATCTTTCATTGCTCCAAATATCCCATCCAAATCATCTGGAATCGTTGTTAGGTAGCATGAAGAAAGCTGAGGACGCAAAGTTCCGGAATTAAAGAGGGTTGGTGTTGAGCTCATGTAATCAAAACTTGAAAGCAATCTGTAAAACTCAATTGCTCTTTCTTCTTTATTATCCTCTTCTACAGCTAGTCCCATAGCAACTCTCATAAAAAATATTTGAGGGAGCTCATATCTAGTATCTTGGTAATGAATAAAGTATCTGTCATATAATGTTTGGAGTCCTAGGTATGTGAACTGGTAATCTCTGTCATGATCGATAGCTTCTCCTAGTTTTTGAAGGTCAAAATTTTTCAAGATTGGATCGAGCATCTCAAGTTCTATGCCTTTTTCTATGTATGCTTTAAATGCTTTTGGGTAATATTCTTGCATTTCAGGATGCGAGCTTTCTTCTGCTATACCTAGAAAGGACAGAGCCTCACTTCTCAGTTCATCTAGTAAAATTCTTGCTGTTACATAGCTGTAATTTGGCTCTTGCTCTACTTTGGTTCTTGCTGACATAACAAGAGCTGACTTCATATCGCTTATTGAAACGCCGTCGTATAGATTTTTGATTGATTCTTCTAGAATTACATCAGCATTAACATCTTCCAATCCCTCGCATGCATGATTGACTACCGCAGCTAACCTATCAATATCGAGAGGGACTTGAGAACCATCTTTTTTTGTAACAGAGATTTTTGGTGCATCTATGTTAGTTTGTTTTGGTGCGTCCTTTGTTCTTTCGGTGGCTCTCTCTTCTCTATACAGGATATATTTTCTAGCAACAACATACTCTTCATTACGCATCAATTGAAGCTCTACTTGGTCTTGTATCTCTTCAATATGTAAAGTGCCGCCTGAGGGCATTCTTCTTTTGAAAATCTCTTGTACTTCAGCAGTAATTTCTTCAACTTTTCTATGTATTCTTTCGCTTGCCGCTGCATTTCCAGATTCGTTCGCGAGAAAAGCCTTTGTAACTGCTACTTTTATTTTATCTTCCTCAAATGGAACAACTTTGCCATTGCGCTTTATTATCCTGAGCTTTCCAGGTGCTGTCATGTTTAACTCATCCGACGGAATTGCTCCAATTGCCTCTTGCCCAGCACCTTCTTGAGTCTTTCCTAACTCTTGTATTGTCATTTTTTTCCTCTATGTTTGTTTCTTTCGTTGGTTAACTTGCTAATAAAAATTTACCAATGGGTGGGGTCAAAATGTCTTTTTTTGAAATCTCTTTAACCAACGTCAATATTCTTACATTGTGGATAAATAATCAAGTAAAAAACACAATATATTGTGAATTCTTTTAAATTTTTCACAATATGCTGTATAAATGGTGTTTATTGATTGTGTAGATAAAGTGAGTAAATTGTGGATAACTTAAGAATTTTGGTGTTTATATGACTGTATTGATAGCTCTTGATCAGGGCACAACCAGCACAAGAGCTGTGGCGTTTGATAAAGATTTGAATATCATTCACTCAGAGCAAAAAGAATATCCACTGCTGTACCCCAAAGATGGTTGGGTTGAAATTGAGCCCAATGAATTAATGGGTTCTGTTTATGCAACCATTGATCCAGTCATTGATGTTTGTGAAGATATTGTTGCCATGGGTATAACCAATCAGCGCGAGACAACTGTGATATGGGATGCTGATTCTGGTCAACCTATTTATAATGCAATTGTCTGGCAGGACAGAAGGACAGCAGATAAATGCATGCAGCTAAAACAAGCTGGCTATGAAGAGGCCATTACGAGTAAAACAGGCCTGTTACTAGATCCATATTTTTCATCAACAAAAATATCTTGGATTTTAGATAATGTTGATGGTGCAAGGGCAAAAGCAGAAGCAGGCAGATTAAGGTTTGGAACAATAGATGCATACTTATTGTGGCAATTAAGCAAAGGAGAGATTTTTAAAACCGATGTCACAAATGCATCTAGAACTAATTTATATAATATACATTCAAGAAGTTGGGATGATGAGCTGCTTGAGATTTTTAATATTCCAGCGTCATTGCTTCCAGAAGTTCATTCCTCCGATAGTAATTTTGGTAAATTAGTAAGAGGCAATAAAGAAATTCAAATTACAGGAGTAATTGGAGATCAGCAAAGCGCATTAGTAGGACAAAGATGTTTTCAGCCCGGTCAAATGAAAGCAACATTTGGCACAGGGTGTTTTTTAATGGTCAATACTGGTAATGAATCATTGCAGTCGACCTCAGGACTGCTGAATACACTTGGATATGACCTTTCGGGTGAAATATCTTATGCATTAGAGGGAAGTATTTTTTCTGCCGGAACAATTATTCAATGGTTGCGGGATAACATGGAATTTTTTTCAAATTCTCAAGAAAGCATAAGGTTTCTTAATGCAACAGGTAAGTCCAATGATGTTTTATTTGTTCCTGGTTTTACCGGGATCGGAGCCCCACACTGGAATTCAGAAATAAGGGCAGCATTTTACGGGATCACCAGGGACTCAACGAAAACAGATATGGTTACAGCTGCATTTAAAGCGCTAATTTATCAAGTAATGGATATTAAAGACGCTTTAAAAGTTGATGGGATAGAAATTAATAGCTTATCTATTGATGGGGGCATGGCTGCTAATTTAAGTTTTTGTCAGTTACTTGCAGATTTTTTGGGTCAGGAGGTGCAAGTTCCCTCGAGCCTGGAATCGACTGCCATAGGCGCTGCAATCACCGCTGGATTGGGGTCTAATTTTTTCTCTATTGATGATTTGAAGGCGCGGCAATCGAAGAATTCAACTACTTATAAACCCAGAGATGATATTTTTGATCCTAGTGACCAAGTTGAATGGAAAAAGTTTCTTAGAGTGCTTTTGGGCGCATACAATTAAAAAGACACCAAATTGCATTCAACGCAATAAAAAATTTGTCTGGAGCAATTTCACGGCATCCTAGATGACTTATTTTTAAATTTATTGAATTAAATAGTTCTACATGTTCTTGTTTGGTACTTAATATAATAAACTAAACACTTTTAACTAAGTCCCCCTAACTTGTAACATGTTTAATTTTAAAACTTTCAATAATATTGCTGAAGATGGTCTTGATATTCTTCGCAATAATCAATTCAAAGAAGTATCTGAGAAGCCTGATGGAATATTGCTTAGAAGCTACAATATTTCAGATAAAGATTTAGAAGATAATCTTATGTGCATCGCGAGAGCAGGCGCAGGAACAAATAATATACCTATAGAAGATGCTACCAAAAAAGGAATTGTTGTTTTTAATACACCAGGCGCAAACGCAAATGCGGTAAAGGAGCTTGTCATCTGCGGTATGTTGCTTTCTTCTCGAGGCATTATTGATGGGATAGAGTTTGCTAAAAAACTTGAGCTTGAAGATGTTGGAGAGCTAAACAAGGCAATGGAAGCCCAAAAAAAAGCATTTGCTGGAAATGAACTTGCTGGAAAGACGCTGGGAATAGTGGGGCTCGGATCAATTGGCTCAATGCTTGCTCAAGCAGCACATACTCTTGGAATGAAATTGGTGGGATACGATCCTTATATTTCAATCGAAGGCGCATGGAGGTTACCATCAGATGTTGAGAAGGCCGAGACCATGGAGGATCTATTACATCAATCGGACTATGTATCTTTGCATGTTCCCCTCGTTGAGGATACAAAAAATCTTATCAACAAATCAAACCTAAAAAAGTTTAAAAAAGGAGCTAGGCTTATAAATCTTTCAAGAGGGGGTATAGTCAACACTCCCGATGTAATATCTGAGCTTGAGAATGGAAATCTAGGCAGGTTTGTTACAGATTTTCCAACACCAGAGCTAATCAAGCGTTCTGCTAATAAAAATGATGTCGTGCTTTTGCCTCACTTGGGCGCAAGCACAAAAGAGGCTGAAGTAAATTGCGCCGTTATGGCTGCAAATCAGATGGTTAATTATCTTCAGGATGGCACAATTTTGAATTCAGTAAATTTTCCTAGAATATCGCTTTCTAGAGGCACCAATCATCGCTTGGTAGTTATTAATCATAATGAACCAGGTATGATTAGCAAAATCGCTGATTCAATTGCATCTTGTGATATTAATATCGCTGAAATGACTAATAAAAGTAGAGATGAAATCGCAATAAACTTAATTGACCTAGAATGCGAAGCCAGTAAGCAGCTTATCGAGCAATTACGGTCAGTTGAGCATGTTATGAGTGTTAGATCTCTAAATATAGGCAGCTAAGAGCCTCAAACGTAATTTTCAACAAAGCTTTTATCAAAGGGCACAATTTGATCCTCTTTTCCTTCTTTTACCTTGTTTGCCCAATCAGGATCAGATAAAAGCGCTCTTCCAACTGCAATTAGATCGAACTCAGCTTTATTTAGCTTTTCGTACAGAACATCCAAATCAGCAGTTTGAGTTTTATGATCTCCAGAATAAAGCTTAATAAAATCTTTATCTAAACCTACGCTTCCAACACTTATAGTCGGCAGTCCGGTTGCCTCTTTTGCCACTCCAGCCAAATTTTTAGCCTCTGGGTTAAACTCTCCTTCCCAAAACCTGCGATTACTGCAATGAATAAAATCAGCTCCAGCATTTTTAAGGATATTAAAAAATTGATTTAACTCTTGTGCATCCGATGTAATTTTTGCTTCGTAATCTTGTTGCTTCCATTGAGAAACTCTTATTCCAACTTGAAAAATATCTGAGGTTTTCTTTTGTGATGCCTCAAGGATTTCTTTAGCAAATCTGGATCTATTTTCTATTGAGCCACCATACTCATCAGTCCTAAGATTAATTTTATCCCAAAAAAACTGGTCAATTAAATAGCCATGCGCACCATGAATTTCTACACCATCAAATCCAATTTCCTCACAAATTTTTGCATCCTCAGCATAAACTTCAATTAATTCTTTGATTTCATCATGCGACATTTCATGTGCTACTTTTTTGCCAGGAACCACATAACCTGATGGAGTAAATCCAGGAACTTCTGGAATAGGGGGCATCCCTGGTTTTCTAATTCCACCCACATGCCAGAGTTGACAGAAGATAGATGAATTATTTTTATGAACCTCATTCACAACCTTTTCCCACATTTTTTTTGCTTCGTCTGTTTCCAAATTTGGGCAGTTGGGATAACCACTTGCAGCTCGGTGACTAACCTCAACTCCCTCAGTAAGTATCAAGCCAACTCCTCCTTGAGCTCTTCGAGCGTAGTAAGTTGGGGCATAGTCTTTAGGTACCCCGTTTGGCGAAAAATTCCTTGTCATAGGAGCCATCACAATTCTATTTTTGAGTTGCAAACCATTCATATCGTATTCAGAAAAAAGGATGTTTTTTGGGCCGTTCATATGGATTATTTATGATAACTATAAGAAGTGCCTATTCTAATTTAATTTTTTTAAAAAAAATACTTGCCCACAGAATAAAATAATGGTATTGAAGCCTCAATTTTACTGGCCTAAAATTACATTGATTAGACTTAAATACAGTTTAAGTTACTGATTTACGGTTATATTATTGTTAATTGATTAGTTTTTGATCAATTTACATGAAACCTTATGAAATAAGTCTAAAATATAAGAATATTAAGTTATCCAAAGCTTTATCCACAGATTTTGTGGATAAAATTTAAGCAGTTTTTAAGAGTAATTTTTTTGAATATTTTAAATTTTCCTGACACATGGTTAGAACCACTCGGTAAGGGATTTTGTCATAATTTTTTAGATGAGATGGAGTCAAAACTTTTAAAATTAAAGGCACAAGATATAAGTATTTTTCCTCCCAGTTCTTCTATATTTAGAGCCCTAGAACTGGTTAATTTTTTTGAGGCCAAAGTATTAATTTTGGGTCAAGATCCATATCATGGTTTAGGTCAAGCAAACGGATTGTCGTTTTCTGTAAATAAAGAAATTAATATCCCTCCCTCATTAAAAAATATTTTTCTTGAATTAAAAAATGATCTCAATATCCCAATTTCTGGTCATGGGGATTTGACTTTATGGGCTGAACAAAAAATCTTATTATTAAATTCTGTGCTAACTGTTGAGCAAGGGGTGCCAAATTCTCATCAAGAAATAGGTTGGGAAAAATTAACAAATAATATTATTTCTCAATTAAGCAAAAGGGGAAATATGATTTTTGTTTTGTGGGGTAAGTCTGCTCAGAAAAAATTTAATTTAATCGACAAAAAACAAAATAATATTTTGATAGCTCCACATCCATCCCCTCTATCTGCTTATCGAGGTTTTTTTGGCTGCAAGCATTTTTCAAGAATCAATCAAATGCTGAGAGAAAATGGTTCTAGTGAAATTGACTGGAAGCTAAAATAGTTTTCTTTAAGAAAAACTATCTAATTTTCCAAGGCAGGACGAAAATATTTTTTCATTATCACGATAGCTTTGTCCAACAATTATAAATTTAGATACCTCATCCAAGCTTGAATGGACAATTAACTTTGTTTCTTTTTTTGATTTACCTAGATACTCCATGCGAGCAATTATTTCTTGACCTTTGAAGCAGCCTTTATTGAAGCTAACCCTATTAATATGCTGCCCTATTTCATGGGGCCGATATTTACCCATTTCTTCAGGCTTGATTTGATGATCATTCATAATTTTTCGATTTATTGACCAGCTATCTTGACTGAGACTATCTAACTCGCCTTGAAAGTTATTATTTTGATCTATCAGCAAAGACAATGATGCTTTTTCTGAACTTAAAATTAGATGCTCATGCTGAACCATTTGCTGATTTTTCTCTCTTGAAAAACCTATAACTCTGCAGCTCAATGGTTCAGCTGAGACTTTGTAAAATGGTAAAAATTTGCTTATTTCATCTAAAAATATATCTTTAGCAGATTCCTCAATAACAATTAACCACTTATTTTGCTCAATAATGATTTCAAAGTTGCATAGAATGAAGCCTTTTTCGTTACATAATGAGGATATTTGTCCTATGTTTTCTGATATCAGAGTGCAATCTGATGTTACCTGTCCTTGTAAAAGGTTCAAGACAGAGTCAAAATGACCGCTTAAATGAATGGCTGTAATCTCCTCAAGATTTACAGAGCCATATTTTATAAATTCTGAATTTACCAAGTTATTTAATTAAAAAGTTTGAATAAGGATATTATATTAGCCTAGAAAATGAATACAGACATCAATAAAACTAAATGGAAGTGCAGAAGAGGTCTTCGAGAGCTGGACCTCCTATTCAGGAGATACAGTGAAACAAAACTGGACTCTCTTTCTAAGGAGGAGTTTGAGATGTTTAATAGTATCTTGGATCTTGAAGATCAAGCGCTCTATGACTTCATTTTTAAGAATGAATCCTTAAATAGCCCTGAGAAAGAGAGTTTTATTTTAAATAACTTAAAAAAATATACAGATAAGTGAAACTATTTCATTGCGCCTTTGTCCAAATCAACGAGGAAAACTATGGGAGTTAGCAAGGGAGATGAGGTGTTTGTAAATGAAATCAAGGCTGGAAGTGCTGCGGCTTTCGAAGCCATGGTTTTAAAATATCAGCCAAAACTAATGTCTTCTTTGATCGGATATACCAAATCAAAAGATCAGGCTGAGGAGTTATGCCAAAAAACATTTGTTAGGGTTTGGCAAAATATTGATTCTTTCAGAGGAGATAGCGCGCTTTTTACATGGATTTATAGAATTGGAATAAATCTGGCAAAAAATGATTTTGCTAGCAGTTTTTCCAGAAGCCTAAAGATTACTGACTCTCTAGATCAGAATGAACATGATGTTCCTGAGTATTTGTCACCAGAAACTGAGCTCATAGCAGCGGAATCAGAAGAAAAGATTATGCAATTCATAAAAACCCTCGATACTGATACTAAAACTGCTTTTACATTGAGGGAAATTGATGGAAGGACCTATGATGAAATAGCCAAAATTCTGAAATGTCCAATCGGCACAGTAAGATCAAGAATATTTAGAGCTAGACAACTAATCTTAGAATTTATAAATCAGGAGAATATTATCAATGGATAAAGATTTAGAAAAACTATCTGCATTATATGATGGAGAACTTTCATACAAGGAAATCCAAGATGGCTTGGATAATATGCATGAAGAGCCAGATTTAAAAGATATTTTCCATCAGTTTGGGCTTATCTCAGAGTTGGTTCAAAGACAGGCCGATCAAAAAAAATCAAAAATTGTCTTTTTTAAAGATTACTTCAACAAAGTTAACCCCGTGATGAGTAATTTGTTCACAGCCGCAGCAACAGTTGTAATTACATTGATCATCTTGTATCAGTTTGATGATGATCGATTTCAGGTTGATAAAGAGGGTTCTTTGCAACTTTCATCTGCCATTTCTAGTGATGAGGCAAAAAGTCAATTACTAAATGCAGATCAGAATGTAATGGAACATATGATTCATATTATGCAATCCAATAAATCTCATGGCTCTCAGCAGATCTCAAAAAATTGGATTCCAGTAGGTTTTTCTGTCAATCCAAATAATCCTAATCAATACTCAAATGGAAGAAATAATTTATTTTTTCATCTTGAAAATAAACAACTCGGCATTAAAAAGGTAAGATACTTTAAGGCAAATAATAACTGGATTTATTTGATTCCGTTGCAAGATGGAAGACTGTTGACTGCTTATGGTGATGTCCCTCCATCGGTAGCTGACCCAATGATCCAATCAATTTATCAAAGGAATTAACATGTATCTATACAAAAATAAGATTGCTCTTTTGCTGGTTCTAGGGCTTTCATCCTTCATCAATGCCACATTGCCAACTAATATTTCAGAGTTAGTTGAAACATCTGCTCCTGCTGTAGTGAATATCACCTCTCGTAAAGAGGTCAAAATGCAAAATTCACTAAGAGGCTTTGATGAATTTGAGAGATTTTTTGGAATTCCTAGAGGAAGGGGTTTCCCTCAACCACAACAGCCTCAAACAAGGGAGGCGGTAGCATATGGCTCTGGTTTTATTTTCAAGGATGATTATTTATTGACTAATTTTCATGTGGTTGATGAAGCCGAAGAAATTACAGTTTCTTTAAACGACAGAAGAGAATTTTCTGCTGAAGTGGTTGGTATTGATCCTCTTTCAGATTTGGCTGTTTTAAAAATACAAGGTAAAAATTTACCAAAAGTTTCTATTGGCGATAGTGAAAATCTTAAGGTTGGAGACTGGGTAGTTGCAATTGGCTCCCCATTTTCTTTTGATTTTTCAGTTACTGCTGGAATTGTAAGCGCAAAAGGAAGAAGCATTCAGAATCAAAATATTGGAAACTATGTCCCATTTATTCAGACCGATGTTGCTATTAACCCAGGCAACTCAGGTGGGCCATTATTTGATCTAGACGGAAAAGTTGTAGGCATTAATTCTCAAATTTATTCTAGAAGCGGAGGTTATCAAGGCCTTGCATTTGCAATACCTATTGATGTAGCTATGGAGGTAGCTAGCCAGATCATTAAAGATGGCGGTGTATCGCGAGGATATCTTGGCGTCAGAGTGGGCGAAGTTGATAATGACCTTGCTGAAGCGCTGAGTATGGACAAACCATACGGAGCACTGATCACTGATGTTGAAAAGGGTGAATCAGGTGATGATGCTGGACTCCAAGCAGGAGATGTAATTATTGAATTTAATGGCAAGGAGATTAAATTTGGATCAGATTTACCGCATGTTGTTGGAAGAATCCAACCTGAAACAAAGGCTAATGCAAAGGTTATTCGCGATGGAAAAAACATCAACTTAAAATTTGTTTTAGGTGAGTTGCCTGCTGATGAGAGAACATTTATACCAGCTAAAACTGAGGTTTCTAGTGATCCGCTAGGATTAAAGATTGAAGATCTTTCCGAGGAAAATTCTAGACCAAATGATCCCGAAAACGGTGTGTTAGTTTTAAGAGTTAATAATGGTTCTCCAGCATATGGAAAATTAACAAGGGGCGATATTATTACCGAAGTTATCTCACAAGGTAAACGCTATGAGATCGAGGATGCTGAGTCTTTTGAAGAATTGATTGGGCAATTTGATGAAGGGGATAAATTAGCAATTGTAGGTCGTCGAAACAATAATAGATTCTTTGTTGCAGTAACCGTAGACTAAATCCATCTTAAATGCTTAAGAAAAGCTGATAACACATCAGCTTTTCTTATAGAATAGTCATGCATTTATTAGAAGATGAAAAATATTAGAAACTTTTCGATTATTGCTCATATTGATCATGGGAAGTCGACCCTGTCTGATCGATTAATAGAATATTGTGGAGGTCTCTCTCAAAGAGAAATGTCTGAGCAAATTCTTGATTCAATGGATATTGAAAGAGAGCGTGGAATTACCATAAAAGCCCAAGCTGTAACTCTTGATTATGAGAGAGATGGAGAAACATACCAACTTAATTTTATTGATACACCAGGGCATGTAGATTTCTCTTATGAAGTTTCTCGCTCGTTATCTGCATGCGAAGGGGCTTTGTTAGTGGTTGATGGATCACAAGGCGTGGAAGCCCAAACTCTTGCTAATTGTTATACCGCAGTTGATCAAAATCTTGAGGTGTTAGCTGTAATAAATAAAATTGATTTACCTCAGTCGGAACCAGATAGAGTAAAGCAAGAAATCGAAGACATGATTGGAATTGATGCAACCACTGCACCATTGGTTAGCGCCAAGACCGGTCAAGGTATAGAAGCATTGTTAAACCTCTTGGTAGATAATATTCCTCCGCCTAAGGGTGACCCTAATGCAGATTTTGAAGCATTAATCATTGATTCCTGGTTCGATGCCTATCTTGGAGTTGTCTCTTTAATCAAGGTGATAAATGGGTCAATTAAAGAAGGTCAAAAAATTAAGGTATATTCAACTCAACAATCTTATTTAGCAGACCAAATCGGAATTTTTTCTCCAAAAAAGATTGCAAAAAAAGAACTTAATGTTGGTCAGGTTGGTTATATGGTTGCTGGCATCAAAAACATTCAGGGAGCGCCAGTTGGCGATACAATTTTAGACTCTAAAAATGATACTTCTAAACCCTTGCCTGGTTTTCAAAAAGTTTTACCAAAAGTTTTTGCATCTTTATTTACCGTAGATTCAGATGAGTATGAAAAATTTAGAGACGCTCTTTCTAAACTAGTATTAAATGATTCTGCTTTAATCTATGAGCCTGAAGTATCAGACGCGCTAGGCTTTGGCTTTAGATGCGGTTTTTTAGGAACACTGCATTTAGAAGTGGTCAGAGAGAGACTTGAAAGAGAGTATGATTTAAATCTTATTTCTACAGCTCCATCTGTTCAATACCAGGTAGTGAAGACAGATGGTGAGATTATTGATTGTGATAGCCCCTCCCAACTCCCAGCTTTAAGTAATGTTAGTGAAATCAGGGAGCCATACGTTTTGGCAACTATTTTGACCCCAAAAGATTATGTTGGAAACGTAATCACATTGTGTACTCAAAAAAGAGGCACTCAAAAAGAAATGACATATTTTGGCAGCCAAGTCTCTATAGTTTTTGAGATGCCACTTGCTGAAGTAATCATTGATTTTTTTGATAGGTTAAAATCTACCACCAAAGGTTATGCCTCTATTGAATACAACATCACCGAATTCAAAGCTTCAAATTTAATTAAATTGGATGTGCTTCTAAATAATGATGTTGTTGATGCTTTGTCTATCATCATCCATAAAGATTTTGCCATGAGCCGAGGCAGAGAAGTGGCAAAAAATTTACAAAAACTTATTCCCCGTCAAATGTTCGATATACCAATACAGGTTGCTTTGGGTTCCAAAATAATTTCTCGAGAAACCGTTAAGGCTCTAAGAAAGAATGTTACCGCAAAATGTTATGGTGGAGATATCACCCGTAAAAAGAAATTGCTTGAAAAACAAAAAGAGGGCAAAAAGAAAATGAAACAATTTGGAAGAGTATCCATACCTCAAGAAGCCTTTCTTAACTACTTTAATTCAGGGGAGAAATAATGTTTGCAGATCCCATTTTCCTATTGTCTTTATTCGCAGTATTTTGTTTGATAGGGGTTTGGATTTATCAAGTTCTGCAGGGCACTCTTACCGACAAGTCTCAGCAAATATTATATGTTGCAGGCCTTTCATCATCCCTTGTCGGCATCTATAGAATTTTTGTTAATGCAGGAGATTTGGGTTCAGTTTTATTTATCGGTTCAATCATTTGTTTGATTATTTTATTAGTTGGTATCTTCAGCAAAAATACTTTGTTAAAAACAACAGGCAGAGGTTGGTTTGTTCCTGTTTTTTTAATTTTTATCCTTCGTACCTTTGCTTATGAACCTTATCAAATACCTTCTGGATCTATGATTCCCGGACTCAAGGTTGGAGATTTTATTTTAGTCAATAAACACAGTTATGGCCTTAAGATTAATAGAATAGGTAATGCTTTTGCATTATCAGCTGATCCTGAATATGGTGATGTGGTTGTTTTTATTCCACCTCATGTCAATGTTCCTTATATAAAACGCTTAATTGGAAAGCCTGGAGATACCATTGGCTATCTCAATAAAAAGATTTATGTCAATGGCAAAGCCATACAGCAGGAGTTTATTTCATCAAATGAAGAAGAGATATTTTTAAAAGAGACGCTTGGCAGTGCAGATCGAATTATTAGAATTGTTGGTGGGAGTGCATCATATCCAGAAGAATTTATTGTTCCAGCAAATCATTATTTTGTTATGGGAGACAATAGAGATAATTCCAGTGATTCTAGATATTGGGGCTTTGTTCCAAGAGAAAATTTTATGGGCACAGGCGAACTGATTTGGATGACATGGGAGTGCTGGACCTGCTTGCCATCCTTTGAAAGAGCAGGCTTCATTGAATAAGCCCCATGAGTAAAAATTTTTTATCAGTTAACAAAACATATTTAGAGCTGCCCTTATTTAAACAAGCCTTTACACATAAAAGCTATTCTTCAAATCAAAATAATGAAAGGTTAGAGTTTTTGGGGGATGCAGTCCTAGAAATTATAATCTCTCAGTATCTTTTTAATCGCTTTGAAGGATTAGATGAGGGCAGATTAACTCAAATGAGAGCATCCATTGTTAACACTAAATCACTCGCTAACGTTTTTCTGCAATTGGATTGCAAAGATATGCTGCAAATGTCCAAGGGAACCAATAAATTAGATGAATCACACAAGCAATCAATTTATGCCGGCACTCTTGAGGCTTGCATAGGAGCAATTTTTATTGAATTAGGTTTTGAGGAAAGCAAAAGTTTTATTTTATATCTTTTTAAAAATAGTTTTTTACTTCTGAATGAATCTAAAGAACTCAAAGATGCAAAATCAAGATTACAAGAAGTATTGCAAGCTAATGGTGCTGAGCCCCCCTTATATTCAGTTGTACCCAATAAAGAGGGTAATTATTTTAATTGCAGTGTTACGTTAAATGGGAAAACTTTCCAAGCTTCTGCTTCGCTAAAAAAAGAATCTGAGCAGAAAGTTGCTGAATTAATCTTACTAGAACTAGATCAATCATGAAGAAGCAGTTTTGTGGTTATATTTCTATCGTTGGCAAGCCCAATGTGGGCAAATCTACTCTGCTTAATACCATCTTAGAAAAAAAAATATCTATTACATCTCGTAAATCACAAACAACCAGGAATAACATTTTAGGAGTCAAAACTGATGAAGCGCATCAGATGATATTTCTAGATACGCCTGGAATTCACATCAAGGCAACCAAAACACTCAATAAAGTATTAAACCATTCAGCGATAAGTGTTATTGAGGATTCTGATCTGGTTTTGTTTGTTATTCAGAGAACATCATTGCAGGATCAAGATCTACAGGTTCTCAAAAAAATTAAAGAAACTAATGCGCCATCTATATGTGTTTTAAATAAAGTTGATCAAGTGCAAAATAAAAATGATCTTCTGCCCTTAATTCAGGAGATTGATGCAATTTACTCTTTTGGTGATTACGTTCCAATTTCAGCATTAAACCATGATGGTATTGATGATCTGTTGGAATCTATTAAAAAATATCTTCCTGCAAATGATCATTTATACCCAGCCGAGACTGAAGAAAAAGAAATACCAGATAATTTTTTTATTAGTGAGCTTGTCAGGGAAAAAATTATCCGGTCGCTCGGTGATGAGCTACCCCATGAAACTTATGTAGCAGTAGAAACAAAAGCTATGGAGGGCAAGATGTTGTCAATCGGAGTCATCATTTATGTTGCACGAGATAGCCAAAAAAGCATTGTGATAGGTCATCAAGGCTCAAATCTCAAAAGAATAGGGCAGCAAACAAGAGTTGAGCTTGAAAAAATGATTCATAAAAAAGTTTTATTAAAAACTTTTGTTAAAGTAAACAAGAATTGGAATAACGATGCACAGTATTTAAGCAGTCTTGGAGTGGGCAGCAATCAAGATGCCACATAACTGGGAGTCTTGCTTTCTTTTGCATGCTAGGTCTTTTGGAGACACATCAATCATTGCGGATGTATTTACAGAGTCTTTTGGAAAACTTTCGATCATGGCCAAGGGCGCAAAAAATCCTCGATCAAAGTTTTTTGGGCATTTGCTTCCTTTCTCAGCTTTACGAATTATTGTTGCTGGAAAATCAGAAATGAAAACTTTGACGCATATAGATTCTAATTTTGTTTCGCAGTCAGCTAAGGGGCCCCATGATCTTTATACCTATCTTTATGTTAATGAATTGATGATGCGCCTCTTGCCCAAAGGACTGCCTAATCAAGAGTTATATGATCTTTATCAAAACTTTATTGAGCTTGCCAGAGCTGATGCAATTTCTGAGCTTGATCTAAGAGCATTTGAGCTGGATCTTCTTGATGTCCTTGGTTACGGGATTAATTTTGATACAGATACTAAAGATAATTCACACTTTAAAGATTCAATTATTTATTCGTATATACCCGAAAAGGGATTTCATCATGCTGGTGATGCCGAAGGTTTCTCTGCAAAAGAAATTACAGCAATTAAAAATAGAAACCTTGAAGGAATTGATAAGTTAAAATTAAAACAGCTGTCACAAGTTGCTATTAGCGCATGCCTGGATGGCAGAGAGTTAAGCAGCAGAGAATTTTTTAAAAAAATAAGAATATGATTTATGGAATAGGTACAGATCTAGTTGATCTTGAAAGAATTAAAAAAATGAAATCACTGTCTGCGTTCGCTAACAAAATTTTAGGCGATCAAGAGCTTAAAAAATTTGCTGAAATGACTGAAGGCTGCAATCAATCATATCTTGGCAAACAATTTGCAGCCAAAGAAGCATTTGTTAAGGCTCTTGGGACGGGATTTAAAGATCCGGTATTTCCTAAAGATATACAAATAATTAGGAATTCAGCTGGCAAACCAGAGGTTTTGTTATCTGGTGGAGCAAAATCTTATGTAGAGAGCTTGGGCATCACTAAATCCCATGTTAGTCTAGCCGATGAAAGCAACCACCTACTTGCATTTGCAGTATTAGAAAATGAATAAAATACTTCTCTTAGGGCCACCAGGTGCTGGAAAAGGCACCCAGGCAGATATCATTTGTGAGTCTCTTGTAATTCCGAAAATTAGCACTGGGGACATGTTGCGATCAGCTATTGCATCAGGAAGCGAGTTAGGTAAAAAAGTTGCAGATATTATGAATTCTGGTGGCTTAGTTTCTGATCAGATCATTATCGAGTTAATTCTAAATCGCATTGCTCAGCCTGACTGTGTAAATGGATTTTTATTTGATGGTGGAATACGAACTGTTGGCCAGGCAGATTTATGTGTTGAAAACAGCATTGAGTTTACTCATGTAATTGAGATCAAGGTTGACGATGATGTAATTGTAGATAGGATGTCTGGCAGAAGAGTGCATCCAGGCTCCGGAAGAAACTATCATCTAGTCTATCAACCGCCTAAAAATGAAGGCGTGGATGATATTACTGGAGAGCCTCTTATACAAAGGGAAGATGATATGCCAGAAACAGTTAAACATCGCTTGCAAGTCTATCAAGATGAAACAAAGCCACTTGTGGCTTATTATCAATCGCAGGAAAACAAAAGTTCCTTAAAGTATATTGCTGTTGATGGATCCCAATCGGTTGAAAAAGTATTTAAGGATATTGAGCAAAATTTTTAATTGAATGAAAATTTTATCCCTTGATGTCAGTGGAAATTACTCATCAATCTCATTGCTTAATGATGATGAGGTAAATACTTTTACCCAAACCCATGACCGAAAAGATAGGCCTTATTGGGACAAGCTTTTTGCTCGGATTGGTTTTGATTCAAAGAAAGGTTTCGATACTCTAGATGGCCTAGCTTTTGCTAGTGGTCCTGGCTCATACACCGCCCTCAGAATCACCGCCTCTTTCTTAAAGGCTATAGCAGAGGTAAAGGAATTGCCGCTGATACCTATCTCTAATCTGGAGTCCATTGCTCACCAAGCATCGCAATGGATTAATGCTGTTGAGGCAAATATTTATGTAACCATTGAAGCTGATTCAAAAGAAAGTTATTTTTGCAATTATAAAAAAAATAAAGATGAGCTTACGCCGACAGCAACTGAGTCAGTTATTGAGATGGGTAAATTAACAGCCATAGCAAATAAAGAGGGTTGTTATTTTGCTGGAACGGGTTGGCCCATTGAGGTCACAAAGAACTCTAATTTTTTATCTCAAGCTAAAGGGAGTGCTGAGTCCATTGCATTACTGGCAAAGAAAAAATTGGAAACTGGGGCAAGCTTTCTTCCTGAAAATGCGAATCCAGTTTATCTAAAGACTCCTGATTATCAAAAATCATGATTTCAGACTTTTTTCTTGCTCTGCTCCTTGCTCTAATTCAGGGATTAACTGAGTTTTTGCCCGTCTCCAGCTCAGCACATTTGTTGTTTCCATCCTTGCTGTTTGGAGTACAAGACTTTGGGATTGCCTTTGATATTTCAGTCCATGCTGGAACTCTGGCCGCAGTAATTTATTTTTTTAAAAAAGACATTCAAGGATTGCTCCAAGCATGGAATCCATTGACATCGTATAGGAATAAAGATGATTTCTCTCTAGGGCTAAACCTTCTTATTGCAACCTTGCCCATTGTTGTCATTGGATTGCTTGCATCTGATGGAGTTGAGTCTAGATCTTCAAATATTGATTCAATTGCCTGGGCAAACCTAGTTTTTGCTGGTTTGTTATATGGTGTCTTTAAGTTTTCAAGCCAATCCAAGTCTTTAAGTGAGTTAACCTTGTTTGCAGCCTTGATCATTGGTTGCTTCCAAGCGTTGGCTGTTTTCCCAGGCGCCTCCAGATCTGGTATGGCAATCACAGGAGCATTAATTATTGGATTAAACCTTAAAGATACTTCAAAGTTTGCTTTCTTATTAAGTATTCCCACAATTTTAGGCGCTTTGGTGCTAATGCTTGCTAAGGGTGCATATTCAATTGCGTTAAGTGACATGCTCATAATGCTAACAGGATTTATTGGTTCAGCTCTCATAGCATTTTTTACTATTAAGAGTTTTCTGAAATTTGTTGAGAAGATTGGAATGACCCCATTTGTTCTGTATAGAGTTGCTCTGGGTTTGGTGCTTTTACTTATATGATACCTCCTCTTGTTTATGAATCATCCATTCAACATAGCGCAGCAGAGGACACTGCTAATCAGATTGGAACTACTGCAATCACAAATCAAAAATTAAACAACCAGCCGCATCTCAATTTATCAGAAGCTGGACTATCATTCTTTCATCCAGAGGCAAGATCAACCAATCAATTTCGAATAGATTTTGATTCTGGAACCACAGGATGGCGTATCAAAAGAGCCAATCATGAAAAGCTTATTAAGAAAGCATTGGGTAAGTCAGACAAACCTTTAAAAATCCTTGATTGCACGGCTGGCATGCTGCAAGACACTTTGTTGTTTCTGAGCTTAGGGCATCAAGTCATTGCGCTAGAGCAAAGTAAAATTTTGTTCCACTTATTACAAGATGGAATCAAGCGATCTGAAAACCAGAGTATTTTTAATCAACTGGAACTTATTCATATGAATGCATGTTCCTATGCCGATCAGGCAAAAAATTTTGATGTTATTTACTTTGATCCAATGTACCCATCTTCCAAAAAGAATGCCTTAAGCTCTGGGCAGATTGAGTACATATCAAAGATATTAGAAGTAGAGTCTCTAACAAATAACCCAATTAATGATTTCGAAGTTTTGCAACTAATACCCACAAAAAAAATGGTTGTTAAAAGACCCCTAAAAGCTGAGAGTTTTTCATCACAAATTAACTATAAAGTTTTAGGTAAGACAACAAGGTTTGATGTCTATATATAAGCTAATCTCTAATATGACCGTCACCTGAGACAATATATTTGAAGCTTGTAAGTTGATCAATGCCAACTGGACCTCTTGCATGAAATTTGCCTGTAGCAATTCCTATCTCACCCCCAAGACCAAATTCACCGCCATCAGCAAATTGTGTAGAAGTGTTAATCATAACAATTGCACTATCAATAGAATTTGTAAATTTTTCCTGCATATTTTTATTCTCACTAATGATGGATTCAGTATGACCAGTTCCAAACTTTCCAATATGGTCAATCGCTTCCTCAATATTTGAAACAGACTTTATGCTAATTATGGGCGCCAGGTATTCAGTCGACCAATCGCTTTCAGAGGCAGGGATGGCCCTGTTATCAAAATTAATTGTTTTCTCGCAGCACCTTATTTCACAGTTTGCATCAGCGAGAGAATCAACCAGTTTTGGCATGAAGGAAGAGGCAATATTTTTGTGGATTAGTAGCGTCTCAACTGCACCGCAAATTCCCGTTCTTCGCATCTTTGCATTCATACAAACTGACAAGGCTTTTTCTTCATCTGCATATTCATCAACGTATATATGACAGATACCTTCTAAATGCCCAAATACAGGGACTTTTGCAGATTTCTCAACCTCCGCAACAAGACTTTTGCCGCCTCTAGGCACGATGACATCTATCGCACCTTCTAGGCCCTCTAGCATCATGGTAGCCGCTTCTCTACTTTCGGAAGGGACTATTTGAATGCATTCTTTGGGTAAGTTTGCACTCATTAAGGCATCTTGAAGAGACTGCACAATTGCTCCAGCAGATCGAAGTCCGTCTTTTCCACTCCTTAGGATTACTGCATTACCTGATTTAAGACACAAGCCCCCCGCATCGGCAGCAACATTGGGTCTACTTTCGAAAATTAATCCAATGACTCCTAGGGGTGTTGCCACCCTAGATATATTTAAACCGTTGGGTCTGTCCCATGAAGCTAGCACTTTACCAATCGGATCATCAAATGACTTAATTTCAGCTAAAGTATTACATATTCCTTGGAGCCTGCTGTTATCGAGTGCTAATCGATCGATAAAAGCTTCATCCTTCCCATTATCTTTTGCTTGCTCAATATCAATTTTGTTAGCATTAAGAATGTCACTTGCATTTTCTTGAATTGCTTCAATAGCATAGTCAAAGAAATTATTTTTTTGTTCACTGGTAACATTATTTAAAATCAGGCTTGCTTTTTGTGCCTTGAGGCCTATTTCATGAAGTACAGTTGAAAGTTCCATATTCATTTTTTTACAAACCATGTTGATTTAGCTCTGCTCATTAGACCTCTGATTGGTTTTTTATTACTTCCTGAAGTTATCACCATCGTACATTTATTTTTTAAGCAAATTTCAGCTGCTTCAATCTTTGATATCATTCCACCTTTACCCATATCGCTTGCGGTACCTGCCATTTTTTTAATTTTCGGTGTAATTTTATTTACTTCTTTGATGATATGCGCAGCTTTATTTTTATTAATGTCTTCTTTCGAAGTGTAAAGCCCATCAACTCTCGAAAGCATCACCAATAAATCAGCCCCTATAAGTTTTGCAACTTTTGCAGCCAACAGGTCATTATCTCCAAATCTAATTTCATCAGTTGCTGTGCTGTCATTCTCGTTAATAACTGGTAAACATCCAGCCTCCAAAAGCTTGCTAATAGTTTGTTTTGCATTTTGCGATGATACTTTAAGCTCGGTATCACTTGGAGTTAATAACATCTGACCTATGGGAATAGAAAATTTGTTAAGGTTTTTCTTCCATGCCGACATTAATTCAATCTGACCATGTGCTGCCATGGCTTGAGATTCTGACAAACTAGCTATTTTCGATAATTTTATTTTCCTTCTCCCAAGGGCTATTGCTCCAGAAGTTACCACCAAAACATCACGATTATTTTTAAGTAACCAGGCAATATCTTCGCTTATAGCTGATAAAACTGAATGGTTGACTGAGCCGTTTGGCTTTACAAGCACCGCTGAACCAACTTTAATTACTATACGCTTGTATGAATTGGGATTTCGCATTTTTAAATTTCGAACACTATAGAAGGCTTTGTAGTTGTTATTTAAACATAATAAAAATTTTTCAAGAAATTAGATTCTTAATTTTTTTCAGGCCTGGTGCCCCATACCTGAGTCGAACAGGTACTCCCGAAGGAACGCGATTTTGAATCGCGCGCGTCTACCAATTCCGCCAATGGGGCTTGGCGGTCATTGTAGCTGAGTTCAACATCTTTTAGAATTAGCAGCTCTCATGAAAACAGACAAATTCAATTACGACCTTCCTGAGCATCTTATTGCTCAATATCCTTCCTCACAAAGAACGGATTCAAAATTACTGGTTGCTATTAAATCTATTCAGCATCAAGTTTTTAAAGATATTGGAAACTATATAAACAAGGGAGATCTTTTGATATTAAACAAAACTTCTGTAATTCCAGCTCGATTATTTGGAGAGAAAAGTACCGGTGGAAAAATAGAAATTCTTCTTGAAAGGTTTTTATCTGATAACCAGACCTTAACTCAAATTAGATCATCCAGAGCTCCAAAAGAGGGCGGAGATCTTGTATTTGAATTTAAAGAAAAGAAATTTCTAGCCACTATTAAAGGGCGCCAAGATAATTTCTTTATTTTAGATTGGTCTGATGATCCAAAATATTTATTTGAACATTATGGCCAAATTCCTTTGCCACCCTACATGAATAGAGCAGCAGAAAAATTAGATGAAGAGAGGTATGAAACTATTTATGCTGACCCCAATCAAAAAGCATCTGTTGCGGCGCCTACTGCTGGCATGCATTTTGATCAGGAGCTCCTCAATTCCCTTCAGCATAAAGGCGTAGAATTTGGGTATGTAAATTTGCATGTTGGGGCAGGGACTTTTCAACCAGTAAAAACAGATCACATTGAAGATCATGTGATTCATAAAGAGTTGGTTGAGGTTAACTTTGACTTGATTGATCAGGTTAAAAGGATCAAAGCGAGTAAGGGTAAAATTATTGCTGTTGGAACAACATCGGTTAGAGCTATTGAAACAGCCTTTCAGGATGAACCGTCAGCATTTAAAGGTGAAACTTCTTTATTTATTTATCCTGGCTATAAGTTTAAAGTGGTTGATCATATGATCACTAATTTCCACTTACCAAAATCTTCCTTACTCATGCTTGTTGCTGCTTTCATAGGATATGAAAAAATGATGGACATCTATAAGACAGCGGTTGAGAAAGAATATAGATTTTTATCTTATGGTGATGCCATGCTTTTGAAATATCATGAAGTTTAATGTTTCTGCTGTTTCTGGTTATGCCAGGCGAGGGGAGTTAGATTTTCCAAGGGGAAAAGTTCAAACTCCTGCTTTTATGCCAGTAGGCACGAATGGAACAGTGAAAGCGCTTGAAGTTGAGAACTTAGAGGAAACAGGCTCTGAAATCATCTTGGGGAATACCTATCATCTCATGCTGAGACCCGGAGATGAGCTGGTTAAAAATTTAGGCGGACTGCATAAGTTTGCTAATTGGGATAAACCCATTCTTACGGATTCAGGTGGTTTTCAAGTATGGAGCCTTGGCGACTTGGCAAAAATTACCGAAGACGGTGTTAGCTTTCAATCTCCATATGATGGAAAGAAGTGCTTTATGAGTCCAGAGGATTCAATGCAGATTCAAGAAAATCTTGGTTCAGATATTGTGATGGTGCTTGATGAGTGCACGCCATATCCATCTGAGCATCAGCAAGCTAAAACCTCCATGGAATTATCCTTGCGTTGGGCAAAAAGATCTCGTGATGCTCATAAATCTGACTCTGGATTATTTGGAATTATTCAAGGCGGCATGCATGAGGATCTTCGCGCTGAATCACTTAAAGGACTGGAGGATATTGGCTTTGATGGAATTGCCGTCGGTGGATTAAGCGTCGGTGAGCCTAAGGAAGATAAAACCAGGATACTTAAACACCTTGCACCCCATTTGCCTGAATCTAAACCACATTATCTAATGGGAGTTGGCAAGCCTGAGGACATAGTAGAGGCAGTGTTTTACGGAATAGATATGTTTGATTGTGTTTTACCCACACGAAACGCAAGAAATGGTCAACTCATCACATCTTACGGTGTTTTGAATATTAGAAATGCTCCAAGCAAACACTCAGATGACCCCATCGATCCTAACTGTGGATGTAAGGTTTGCAAGAATTACTCTCAAGCATATTTAAATCATTTAGATAAAACCAATGAAATGCTTGGCTCAATTTTGAATAGTTTTCATAATATCTACTATTACCAGAGTTTAATGCGTGAAATTCGTCTATCTATTGAAACAGATTCATTCGCCAAGTTCATAAAAGACTTCTATAATAAGCGGCATTTAGACATACCCAAGCATTTAATCTAGGGAGATTATATGAACGAAACACAGCAACAATTACCATGGTGGTTACCTGATCCTATTATCGTATTTTTTATAGGTTTTTTAGCCCTCATGTATTTTATGACCATTCGACCTCAGCAAAAGCGCATGAAGGCTTTGCAAGAAATGATGGATGGACTTGAAAAGGGTGATGAGGTGGTGGCTGCAGGCGGAATTATAGGTAGGATCAAGGAAATTAAAGGACCATACGTATCGATTGAAGTTAGCGAGAACATTACTTTTAAACTTCAAAAAACTGCTATCGCGAATACTTTACCAAAAGGTACCATTGCATCAATTGATTAAAAAAAGACTATGAATAGATTTTCAATCTGGACATACACATTTATATTAATGGTGTTGTCTATTGGCGTAATCTATTCTTTGCCAAACTTATATCCTGCCAAACCAGCAATTCAGATTGCCTATACTGATTCGGGCAAATCAGCTGATCAGATTTTATTGAATCAAGTGAAAGGCATATTAGAGGATCAATCTACTGGTGTTGAATCCGTTGGACTGAAAGACAATAACATCATTGCAAAGTTTAGCTCTTTTGACGATCAGCTTGCAGGTAAGGCCGCATTACAAAAAAGCTTGCTAGATGAAGCAATTGTTGCATTGAACCTCGAGCCATCGACCCCACAATGGCTTAGAAACATTGGTGGCGGACCCTTAAAACTTGGCTTAGATTTATCAGGTGGAGTGCATTTTCTTTTAGAGGTAGATATTGATAGCGCCTTAGATAACCGTCTTGAATCATTGCTAAATCAGTATCGAAAGAAATTTAGAGATGATCGCATAAACGTTGAAAGTTCAAGAAAAGATAACAAGGATTTATTTTTTTCTTTTGCCAGTGATGAAGATTACAACAAAGCACTAAGGATTTTTAACGAAGATAATATCACTCCCCTTGGAACCCCTTTGTATGATTTAACAGCAAATTCGGTGAGAAACCTTGTGGAGCTTGCATACTCTCAGTCTGCTATAAAAGAGATTAGGGACTATGCCGTAGGGCAAAACCTTATGACCTTAAGAAATAGGGTTAATGAGCTTGGGGTGAGCGAGCCAATTGTTCAAAGACAAGGTAGCAGCAGAATTGTTGTTCAATTACCTGGTGTTCAGGATACAACTGCAGCAAAGAAAATTATTGGAAAAACTGCAAATCTAGAATTTAGGTTAGAGGCTGCATCCACTACTTCAAGATTACGAAAAGAAGAATTTGATTATCAAGACGAGCGAATGGGCTCAGCTTTTCTAGAAAAAAATATTATTGTTGCTGGTGAAAGGGTGACCAATGCAAGTGCAGGTTTTGATGAAAGTGGGTTTGCTCAAGTAAACATCACCTTGGATATGCAAGGTGGACGTGCAATGCAAAAAGCTACTACTGGGAATATTGGCAGGCGACTGGGAGTTCTTTTTGTAGAGCAAAAAAGTAAATCAGTCCTTGCACAAGATGAAGATGGTAATGATGTTATTGAGCAGACTTCCTATATTGAAAAAGAAATTATAAGTCTTGCTACTGTTCAGGCTGTTTTAGGAACTGCATTTAGAATCACTGGCGTTGGATCTCCGCAGGAAGCAAGTGAACTTGCATTATTACTTCGAGCTGGAGCATTGGCAGCTCCCATGAAATTTGTAGAGGAGAGAACGGTTGGCCCAAGTCTTGGAAAAGAGAATATTGAGTTAGGAGTTAGATCCATTATCATTGGTTTGCTCTCAGTCATCGGTTTCATGCTTTTTTATTATCGATGGTTCGGATTTGCTGCAAATATTGCTCTTTTTGCCAATGTTGTTTTGATTACAGGCTTTATGTCTCTGTTGGGAGCAACTCTGACTCTTCCTGGAATCGCAGGTATTGTTCTCACTATTGGTATGGCAGTAGATGCCAATGTACTAATTTTCTCTAGGATCAGAGAAGAACTTAAAGAGGGCAAAGATCCTCAGACCGCTATACAAGAGGGTTTCTCTCGAGCCTTTGTAACCATTATTGATGCTAATGTAACAACATTAATTGCATCTATCGTGCTCTATGCAATTGGCACTGGTCCTGTAAAAGGGTTTGCGATTACTTTGTCGATAGGTATTTTAACCTCTATGTTTACTGCTATCTTGGGCACAAGAGCAATTATCAATTTAATGTATGGAAATAAAAATATTAAGGAGCTAAGAGTCTAATGAACTTTAATATTCCATTCATGAGCTATCGAAAATTTGCAACCATAGGCTCTTTGGTTTTGCTCGTTATTTCTATTGGTTCGTTGAGCTTTAAGGGCCTTAATCTAGGATTAGATTTTAGTGGCGGAACTCTTATTGAAGTTTCTTATGAAGAGGCTGCAGATCTAGTCGATATAAGAGACTTGATGACTAACAATGGATTTGATGATTTCCAAGTGGTAAATTTTGGCTCTAATTCTGATGTGCTAATCAAAGTTGCAGATAAAAATGGTAACAGCCAGCTTGGAGATGTGATCTATAAATTTTTACTAGATGCTGATCCATCAACTGAACTTAAAAGAATTGAATTTGTAGGGCCTCAGATCGGTTCAGAGCTTAGAGATCAGGGTGGGTTAGGAATGCTTGTAGCTCTTGGCATGATTTTGCTTTATGTTGCCTTTAGATTTCAATATAAGTTTGCACTTGGGGCAGTCGCAGCCCTTGCTCATGATGTCGTAATTATTCTTGGGTTATTTTCATTGCTTTCTTGGGATTTTGATTTAACTGTTTTGGCCGCCTTGCTTGCTGTCATTGGTTATTCTTTGAACGATACCATTGTTGTTTCAGATAGGATTAGAGAAAATTTTAGAGGTGAGAGAGGATTCGAACCCGATGAGATTGTGAACAGATCCATCAATCAAACATTATCGAGAACCTTGATTACCTCATTGACCACTTTGTTGGTTTTGTTTGCCTTATTTTTCTTTGGTGGAGATATGATTAGAGGGTTTAGCCAAGCCTTAATTATTGGAGTTTTGGTGGGTACTTATTCTTCAATATACGTTGTAGCCAATATGCTGCTAGGCCTCTCAATTACCCAAGATGATCTTGCGATACCTGAGCCCGAGGGAGCTGAATTTGACGATATGCCCTAAAGGGCTGTGAAATTGGGTTTGATGGCTTCAAGCATCTGCTTGAAGCATTTTGGAGTAGCACACAGATAATGATCACTTTTCTTGTAATCAGGATTGCCTAAAAAATCACTTGTTAATGCACCTGCTTCTTCTGCAATAAGCATACCTGCAGCAACATCCCAAATTCCCAGCCCATTAGCCCAGAACCCATCTAGTCTTCCTGCCGCAACATAAGCTAGATCTAATGCAGAGCAGCCAGACCTTCTGATAGTGAGACTGTGTTTGTATAAAGTTTTGAAGGTTGCAATATTTTCAAATTTGTATGCTTGTGAATCATTTACATGGGAAGTATTTCCTATGAGGGAGTCTTTTAGCCCATTTCGAGCGCTAACCCTAATTCTTTCTCCGTTTAGCTCAGCACCTTTACCTCTTGATGCGCTAAATTCTTCTCTGCGAGTTGGATCGATGATGACAGCATGTTGAGTTTGACCATTTACAACGCATGCAAGTGAAATACAGTATTGAGGATAGCCATGAATAAAGTTTGTTGTTCCATCAATAGGGTCTAGAATCCATGTAGTTTCAGAGGTGTTAACCTCATGCCCAGATTCTTCACCAAGAAAATTATCATCAGGATAGTATTCCCTTATTTTATCAAAGACCATCTCTTCAACTTTCCTATCTACTTCAGTCACATAATCGGTCGGACCTTTTTTCATCACGTTGAGCTTATGAACTTTTTTTACAGCAAATTCTAGTTCAGCTGCTCCAATATTTGCAGCAATAATAGCGACGTTTAGTAATGCAGGCTTTGACATGTCGCATATTGTACTGGAAATGATGATAATAGTTCCATGAATCCAATTAATCGATATGTGCAAATAGTTTTGGTGGAGACATCGCATCCAGGGAACATAGGATCAGTTGCACGTGCGATGAAAAATATGGGCTTAACCAACTTAAGTTTAATTAATCCAAAAAAATTTCCACATCAAGAAGCAACGGCTCTTGCTGGCAACGCAACTGATGTATTAGATAATGCAAAAATTTTTACTTCAATCCGAGAGGCTGTAAAAAATTCAAAAGCTATCTATGCAACATCAGCTAGAGAGCGAACAATTGAATGGCCAACTCTGACTGCTAATGATGCCGCATCAGAGATACAAGAATTGGTTATAAATGAAATTGAGGTTTCAATATTATTTGGTCGAGAGGATAGGGGGCTAACTAATGAGGAATTACAACTGGCCAACAAACATTTAATTATCCCAGCGCATCCTGATTACCCTGTTTTAAATATAGCTATGTCAACTCAGGTGGTGTGTTATGAGCTTTATCAAGCCGCGCAAAATAGTGATGTAGAGTCTTGGCAAGATTTTCCAGAATACACATCTGAAGAATTGAATAACCTCATTGAGCACTTTAATGAAACGGTAGAAGCCCTGGATCTTGTGGATCCTAAGAACCCAAAACAAATCATGACCAGGATGGAAAGAATGTTTCGCAGGCTCTACCCAGATCAAATGGAAGGCAACTTTCTAAGAGGCTTTTTAAAAGCTGTAAATAAGAGAATTAAATAACTCTTTAAACCTTTTCAAGTAGCTTATTAGCTTTTATAATTGCCGCAATCTAGTCCCGTTCGTCTAGAGGCCTAGGACACCGGGTTTTCATCTCGGCAACAGGGGTTCGACTCCCCTACGGGATGCCAATTTCTTGTGAAGCCCTTTAAATAG
>Ga0255758_10000893_pt1 | contig 32391 bp, 36 predicted proteins | sample 011ome_24_FD_179958 | JGI IMG/M metagenome (GOLD analysis project Ga0255758, IMG submission 179958) | Coastal salt marsh microbial communities from the Groves Creek Marsh, Skidaway Island, Georgia - 011513CT metaG (version 2) | ecosystem: Environmental > Aquatic > Marine > Intertidal zone >... | reverse complement strand
TAAATTCCATTCGAGTTATAAACTCTTCATTTGTAGTAATTTTTTCCTGTAATAACCAAGTATCATCCTTAGAAGAATTAAATAATTTATCTTCAAGAAGTTTATCAAGCTCATTCATTGTGTTTATTAGTTTCACACCAAAACCTTTGCCACCTTGATTAGGTTTAATTATCATAGGGTAAACATTTAAATTGGAAGCAGCCTCTTTAATTTTATTTTTTCCAACAGCAACAATTGTTTTTGGAGTTTTGAAACCACTTTGTTTTAATAACAATTGTTGCAATACCTTAGAAAATTCAATTTTAAGAACATTAGTTCCATTTATGACACGTCTATTATGATTTTCTAACCATGTTAAAATTATGTTTGAGCTTTGGTTAGAATGTAGGTGATTTCGCGTGTAATTTGATGCACTCATTCGAGAGAAAAAAATTCCGTTTGGTGGAGCTTGATCAATATTTATTGTCATTTCATCTAAGAGCCATTCTTCATATTGAACATCAAACTTCTCAAGAGCTTTACGTAGAGGTATCAACCATTCTTCATTTTCATGAATAATGTATGATTTCAATTTATTTTTCATAAAATAATTTCCTCTCAAAAATAATAAATTTTTGTTAAATTAATTAGTAATTAAATAAATATTAAGTAAATTGTTTTGACCATAGAGATTATTTTTTTTGTGATAATAAAAATAATTAATTAATCTTAAATCATTTAAATAACCAGAATTAATTTCTATTTATTTTTCAAAAATTTTTACTGTAGACAAGGTGGTAAAGAAATTTAAGAACCAAAAGAACTATCAGTTCATAAATCTCTTTATAGAAATAGAACTTACATCCTCATTTATTGGGTTCTGAACCAATGTATTTGCTAATACCTCACCAGACTTTGGTGCCATCATAAGACCATGATGAGAATGACCAAAGTTAACGAATAATCCTGGCTGTTTAGGTACTGTCCCTATCACTGGTATACTATCAGGAAAGCTTGGCCGGCGTCCCATCCAGAATTTAGTCTTGGTTAAACCAATATCAGGAAAAATTTTACGGGCAATTCCTTTAAGACGTAATTCACGTTTTGGATCAGGCGAAGCATCAATTGGTCCAAATTCGACTTGCCCTGCTATTCTTACGCCACCTTCCATTGAGCTCGCAATTACACCTCCTTCAGAGTATACTACGGAATTGATCACATCTATTCCTGGATTCGCACAATGAATGTGGTAACCTCTTTCTGCTATCAATGGTACTCGCACTCCAATACTAGACAATAATTCTTTGCTCCACGCTCCTGCAGCAATAACGAGTAATTTAGTGTTATATTTAGAAACTTTTCCTTTCAAAAACCAATTGTCTCCATCTCTTCTTATTTCATTAATTTGATCTTTGATTATCTTGGCTCCTTGTGATTGTGCTTTTTTTGCAAGTACAGCTCCTAATCTACCAGGAGAAATAGTACGGGCAGTATTATAAATAACAATACCAGCTTCAAAAGTCGATGATAGAGCAGGTTCTAAACTACGTAAGGCTGATCCTTTGATAATCTCAATATTTGCCCCTTTTTTTAACCGAATTTGGCTAGCTATATCATCTAAAGAAGCATCTTCCGCATGTTTGATTAACTGTAAATACGCGGTATCTTTAACCAATCCTTCATCCCCTGTATTTTTTAAATGCTTACGATAAAGTTCAATTGAAGGCGTACATAGTAGTGACATAGCATCAGCAGTTTGGCGAACACCTACTTCTGTACCTTTTGATAAAAATTTTAGACCCCATGGTATCATACTAGACCAAATTCCAGCCCTAATAGATAAAGGTTTCCAACCTGAAAACATCATCTTTGGTATAGTTTTTAATAATCCAGGTTTACTCTGAGGGATAATTGACCAAGGGGAAATAACTCCCGCATTGCCAAAAGAGGTAGTTTGTCCAGGACTTTCTCTGTCAATTAAGCGAACATTGATCCCATGATCTTGTAGGGATAAGGCGGAACAAATTCCTATAATCCCTCCTCCAACTATTGTAACATCAAGCGTATTCATATTTGCATTGCATAGAGTTAATCTTTCAAAAATGCAATATAACACCTTATATGACAATGAATATAACTGAATTTAACCTTATTTGATTGATTTAAGGCATTAACTATATAAATAGTTAATGCCCTTAGGAGGTTTATAAATGAAAAACTTTTTTCTTTTATGAATTTATATAAATAAAAAAATTAGTTCAAAATTTGTAAATAAAAAGGTTAATTCAAGGCAGAATTATAAGTATAAACTATATATTTGATTTAAACGGCTTACATCTATAAATTTGAATATAACATCAATAACGGATAAAATTAAATTTTAACATAAATTAGAGAATTTATAATGGATTTCAAATATGCACAAAGTTGGTTATTAGGAATAGTTTGCTTTGTATATGGAATTTATAGAATTATTGGTGGGTCAGATAAAGGCTTTAACTGGGTAGATATAGCAGCAATAGTAGGTTTTTGTTATTCTGTGTATATCACACAAATAGCTAGATCAAAAGAAGACTAATTACACATAGTGCATGAAAACACATAAAATGCATTTAAATGCAAATCAGAAATTATAAATTAAATTTCACTAAATTGTTGTGTTTATCCTTGAAAAGCAATCGTAAATTAACAAATATAATATAAGGTTCTCTATCAATTTCTTTTTTTCACCTAATGGTATCATGGTAATTTACTTAATTTTATTTTTATTGTTATCTATAACACCCATGATTTGGCTTAATTATGTATTTAGCAAAAATGATAAGATATTAATTAACATGCCGTTTAATGGACTTCAATTTGGGCAAATGATTATTGATGAAAAAGGACTTCAAGGTGTTAAAATAGAAAAATCACTTTCAGTAGATCACTACGATCTAAAAGAAAGGAAGGTTAGAGTATCAGAAGATAGGCTTTCAAAGAAAAGCCTTACAGCTATATCTATAGTTTGCCATGAAATTGGTCACGCAATTCAGCATCAAGAAAAATATAAACCCCTAGAACAAAGAACTACTTTAGTAAAAAATACAGCATGGATTTCACAGTTAGGTAGCGCAATTTTAATGATGGGTATTCCTACAATCTTAGCTACAGGGTCTTATCCCCTTATTAAAATCTGTCTTATTCTAGCTTTTATTTCTTTGTTAATTGGTATTTTTATTCACGTTATTACACTTGAGGTAGAAATGGATGCGAGCTTTAACAAAGCCTTACCAATCATAATTGAAAAAGTTCCACCTGAATATCATGATGCGTGTCGATCCATTCTCAAAGCTGCAGCTTTTACATATGTTATTGGTGTCATAAGAAACTTTGTATCCATAAGGTTTATTTGGTTACTATTATCAAGAATTAGGTAAAGTTATGACTAACAAAAAACAAAAATATATTATAACTTTATCTGTTGATAATAGAGAATGGAATAGCCAACCAATAGAAGGTCAACTAGGTGAATTACAGAAAATTATTGATGAGGCCTTGGAACAACATAGAATTTCTAGGTTTTTTACAATAAGACCACAAAAAGTTGAGTTTAAAAGAGCTACGCTACTTAGTTAAATAAAATTTAATATATTAATTTGAAAATTGAATTTCTTTTACAAAAATACTCGCTAGATGGTCCCTTCCAAAGGCGACGATTGCTATGGATGTAATATTTTTTGGTTTTATTTTTTTTGATATAAAAGAACTTGATCGTTTAAAATTTTCGATTGCCAACTTATAAAATTTGAAAGTTTCATTAACTTTAAAATTCATTGAATAATATTGCCATGGAAGGAAAGTTCCCTTGGTTCTAATATGCAAAAAGTAATTTTGATTATTACCTTTTGCTTCAATATGTATATATTTTGCTTCTTCTAAATTAACATTTCTCAAATCACTTCTGATTTGAATGAAGCCCCCTCTATTTTTTGTTGAAACATTCCCTTTTAAATTTACATAACTATTATTTTTTCTATTAATAAATTTAACTTCTCCAGTTGAAATCCCTCCCATTACTTGATCTGTTATCAATTTCCAATTTTCACGGCTTGTGAAATTGTCTTTAAAAATAATATCGCCAAAAGTTTCTGAGGTCATAACAAATAAAATTAATATAAACTTTAACAAATACATTTGAAATATCTTTCATTAATATAAAAGGATACTTTCGCTTTAATTTTAAAATATTCTTTTATAAGCTTAACAAATAAGGAGAGTTTTATGAACAAGCAATTTATAGGTTGGGCAATTATTAGTTTGTGTTTGTTATGGGGGATAATAAGAAGCCTGAATTTGGCAGAAGCTAATTTTGTTCTAAATTTTTTTGCTATTGGTGGATTTTGCTATGGCGTATATCTTACTAAAGATCCAAACGAAAAAGAAAGTTAGTCTATTAGTGATAATTAAACATAAATTATAAAGTTGATATTATAAAAAAAAATAAAATGAATAAAAAAAATTACCCTCAAGAAATTGAATATAATGAATGGTTAAAAAGACAAAACTATTTTCTAAATGAGAATAATAAAGATCTAAAAAAAAAATTAGCTGAAGCAGATGAATATATAAAATATTTGTTAGATAAGCTGGAGTTGTTAAATAAATAATTATAGTATATTTGAGTGGATTTAAGAAAAATATTTTACGAATTAAATTTTAAAAAGGAAAAAAAATGGCCTTAGAAAATATCCTTATATTATCTTTTTTATTAGTTATGATTCAGCTAACTATCCCTATGTTAATTGAGCTTTTAACTAAAAATACTAATTTAAAATACTTTCTTTCTTCAAGAGACGAAAACACAAAGATATCAGCTCATGCACAACGAGCAAACAGAGCATTAAAAAATTTATTAGAAACATTTCCAATTTTTATAGGATTAGCCATTTTATCTTTAATTAAAGATGTTGATAATTCTTCTATCGCGTTATTCTGGCTAACATTTAGGATAATATATGTTCCCGTATATGTTTTGGGAATTAATTACATAAGAACAGGTATATGGGCAGCATCTTTAATTTGTTTGATTTTAATGGGACTAAAATTTATATAAAAAAATTTTAATAAGAGTTAATTATAAAATCACATCTATACACAATTTCTTTTGGAAATAAAAAATTAAGTATAGCGTTATGCTTTGATAGATATTTAAGTACATTTATCAAATACCAATCACTATCATGCCTATAAATACATATAACTTAATTTTTTTTAAAACGGATTTTGTATTGTTGTAAATTATATTAAGATTTTCAGGTTATACAATGTGGAATGATCAAAAACTTAAATTGAGGCATAAATGGGAAAAGCAATTGTTTTAAGAAAATATGGAGATACTGATCAACTGAAATTAGAAGACATAGAAGTTAAGAAACCAAATAAAGACGAACTTCTATTAAAACAAACCGCAATTGCTGTTCATTTTCACGATATCTACGTAAGGACTGGGCTTTACAAGACTTTGACTTTACCTGGCATCCCAGGTTTAGAAGCCGTAGGCGTTGTGGAAGAAATTGGTAAAGATGTTTCTGATTTTTCTCCCGGAGACAAGGTTGGCTATATTGACAGAAATTACGGGGCATACGCCACTCATAGAGTAATAAAGAAAAAATTATGTTTTAAAGTTCCTGATTTCATATCTGATGAAATAATTGCGACAAACTTTTCTCGAGCTATCACAGTCCAAATGTTAATGGAAATGGTAACACAAGTTAAAGCTTCTGATACTATATTAATAACAGCTGTTACGGGTGGTGTGGGTAAAATTTTTGCACAGTGGGCAAAATCTAAAGGAGTCCGAGTAATAGGAACCGTTGGAAATAAAGAAAAGGAAGTTTTAGGAAAATCATTTGGTTGTGATTATACACTGACATATGATCAACCTAATTTTATAGATGAAATATTAGATATAACAAACGGCAAAGGTGTAGATAAGGTTTTTGATTCTGTTGGGAAAGATACTTTTGAAAACTCCCTAAAGAGTGTTAGTACTTGTGGTCATATTATAAATTTTGGGCAGTCCTCTGGCCCTATAGACCCAATAGAAATGTCCTTGCTTGCAAGTAAATCACTTACAATTTCAAGGCCAATAATTTTTGATTATATCTCAGAAAAAGAAACTTATAATAAAATGGCACAATCTGTATTTCATGCATTTAAAAATGGAAACATAAAAACACCAACATTAACTCCTTTTAACCTTCAGGATGCTAATTTAGCTCATGACATGCTAGAGTCTAGAAAAGGTGGAGGGAGTATTTTTTTAAAAACTTAAAAAAATTAAAGGCCTATTGTAATGAAAGATAAAATAGTATGGAAATTCCCTAACGCAATTGTTAGCTGTGAATGGTTATCTAAAAATTTAAATAATAAAAATATTAGAATATATGATTGTACCACTTATTTACACTACAGAGATAATGACCCCTCTTTACCCTATTTAGTAGAGAGTGGAAGGAAAAAATACGAAACAAGTCATATACCTCATTCTAGTTATATAGACTTGCAATCCGATTTATCAGATAATAGTAGTCCGTATAGATTCACAATGCCTAATTTAAAAGTCTTATCAGAAAATTTTAAAAAACTTGGGATTGGAGAAAATTTTCATATCATTTTATACTCAAGAAATGGAACACAATGGTCTGCCCGCATATGGTGGATGCTTAGATCAGTAGGTGTAGATAATGTAAGCATTCTTGATGGAGGCTTTAATGAATGGATAAGAATGGGATTACCTACAACTGATAAATTCTTAGAATTTCCAGAAGCAGATTTTACCTTTAAACCAAGAGATAATATTTTTGTAGGCAAGGAAACTATAATTGAATCTTTAGAAGATAAAAACACAAAAATACTGAATTCATTAACAGAAGACATACATAAGGGTCAAAACCCAAGATATGGTCGCCCCGGAAGAATTCCAAATAGTCTTAATATCCCCTTTCACAGATTACTTGACCCTAAAACAGGTAAGTTTTTACAAATCGAAGAACTATCAAAAATTTTTCAACAAAATAATATTAGATGTGAAAATAATGTCATTAATTACTGCGGAGGAGGAATAGCTGCCTCTCTTGAAGCATTTGTCTTATATCAACTTGGTTATAAAAATTTAACAATATATGACAACTCCCTCAGTGAATGGGCTACAGATGATGGCCTACCAATGGAGATAGACTAAACCTTGCTTAAATGTTCTTTTATTGAAGGCGCAATCTTACATAGATTAAAATACGGTAAAGGTAGAGGCCAAAACCTTGCCAAAGCGGTTGGAATGAAATCCAATAAAAATAGAACCATAGTAGATGCAACAGCTGGATTAGGATACGACTCATTTATTTTAGCGTCGCTGGGCGCAAACGTTACTTTAATAGAGCGTTCGGAAAAAATTCATAAATTACTGCAAGAAGGAATAAATGAGGCAAAAGAATATGGTGGGCATATTAGTTCAATAGTAAATAGAATGGATTTAATTTTTGGAGACTCAAAAATTATAATACCAAAATTATCACCAGAAGTAATTTTAGTTGATACTATGTACAATGAGAGAAAAAAATCTGCTCTTGTAAAAAATAATATGAGACTTGTTCGAGAAATCGTTGGTTCAGATTTAGATCAAATTGAATTAATTAAGATTGCATTAGAATGTACAAAAAATAGAGTTGTAGTTAAACAACCTAGATATGCAGAACCTAATGATGAAATCAGAAAATATTCACATCAAATCTTAGGGAAAACCGTTAGATATGATGTTTATATGAAAGTATAAATTTAATAAATATTTTTTAGGTCGTACTACTATGTATGGTCTTAATTTTTATAAAATTATTTATTTTTATTTATTTGGGTTTTAGTATTTTTGCCGATTACTCAGCCTATGCAACTTGTACAGAAACTTCAAATTGTGGTTCAGATAGTGGCCAAGCTTCAATCTTTCCTGATATAACTACAGGAGAAGCTAATTATAATACAGCTCATGGATATCATAGTGCTGGAATGGACATAACCACCGGTGATGCAAATACAGTTTTAGGTTATGAAGCCGGCAAGATAATAAATACTGGTAGTTATAATACTGCGATAGGCTCAGACAGCCTCTCATCTCTTACGGTAGGAAATAATAACACAGCTATTGGATATAATTCTGGTTCTAACAATTCATCAGGTTCAGGAAATATATTTATAGGTTATGAGGCAGGACCAGCTTCAGGAGATGTTTCTAATCAACTATATATAGCTAACAGTTCCAGTAATACCCCGTTAATCCATGGTGATTTCTCAACTAATACAGTAACTATTAATGACGATTTGGTTATCAACGGTTCTTTTTCAGGAAGTAATTATTCAATAGATAGTAATGGAAATGCATCAGGGCTTGGCACAGTAAGCTCTGGCACTATTTCTAGTTCAGGTAATATTTCAGCAAGCGGTTCTTTTATTATAGGCAATGCTAATATAGGAGAAAGTGAATTAGAAGTGATAGATGACATAACCGCTGGAACTGTTTCTGCTAACAAAGCTATAGTTGTAGATAGCGAAAAAAATATAAGTGGATTTAATACTTTATCTGCAAACACAATTAAAGCTAACACTTTTGAAGATAGTAATGGTGAACGATTTTTATATAAAGATACAGCTAATGATATTGTTCATATTGGAAGTAATTCTATGCTTTTTTATGACTCATCTACGTATGGCAAGGATATTATGGCTTCATCCACTGGCCATATTCAAATAGGAAATAGTACTTCAGACACAACTACTGTTATGGGAGATCTTATAATACAAGAACCCTCAGCATCTAATCACGCAGCAACTAGAAGTTATGCAGATAAAGTTAGCCTTATGGCAGCAGCATTAGATACAAGACTTCCACTATATGGAAACAAACATGCCCTTAATCTTAGTAGCACTTCAACAAATAATGAAATTGCTTTTGGATTAAATTTTGTTGGCATATATGATGGATTACATTTACCACTTGATTTTTCTTTAGGAAGTGCTTTTTCAGGTGATTATAATATGGGTAAATTATCAATAGGCGTGTCATGGTAAAGCTTTTTTTTGCAATATTTTTGAGTGTTTTAATCAGTAATAAAACATTGGCAGCTTCTAATAATTTATTCTTCACTTCAGCACAACTTATTAGTTATTGCAAAAGTGATAACTTATATGAACAAGGAATATGTGATGGTTATATTATAGCAGTTAATGATGTCATTTACAGTATTGATCAAAAAAAAACTAACTTGTGTATTCCCCAAAATTTATCAATAAAGAATATTAGATCATCTATTATTAACTTCATAATAGATAATGCTGAATTAATGAGTATAGAAGCAAACAAAGTTGTCGGTAAATTTTTTATTAATAACTTTGGCTGTAATAGTTAATCTGAGACGATAAAAAAAACTAAATTAAATATAATTAAACATAAGTCGTATCTATAGTTGAATTAAAATTTAGAGAATTAAAATGATTAAAATAGCTTTGTTAACTTTCTTATTAATTTTTTTATCTAGTTGTCATCAAGGTTCATCTTATGTTTCAAGATATGGTCAAAGCATTGTGTTAAACCCTAATCAAAAAGAAGTAAAAGAAATTAAAAGTGAAAATATTTCAAACAAGGCATCTAATAAATTAGCCAAAAAAGAACAAACCCAAAAAAATTATACCAAACCTAATTCTGATATTTTTAAAGATATTAATTTTTCTTCAACTAAGTTTTTAAAAGGTGATGCTGATTGTGTTGATATAATCAGAGTGAAAGTGGTGGGTAGTTTAAGTTATGATCAATTAATGTATGAACTTAAAAAAAGAGCTCAAACAATGGGTGGAAACGCAATTGGAATTCAGGATCTAAAAGAAAATAAGGAAGTAACTTATACTAATCAAAGAATTGTTAAAAAGAATAGTGATGATATTAAAAATACACTCATAAAGGAAACTAATATGCTATCAAGCGTAACCGCTGATATCTTTAAATGCGATTCTAATATTTAATTTAAAAGTTGTTATAATAATTTCTAATATTAAAATACAATTATGAAGAAGCTTATTATAATACTATCAATTTTACTCCCTTTCTTTCTAGCATATTTAATAAAAAACAAAGATTTAAATTTAACCTTTGTTTCAATTATTATTTTTATGTTTTGCGTACTAGTAGTTAGCTACTTAACTAAAAATAATCAAAAAAATCAATTTTCATTAAAAAGTTTCTTGTTAAAAAAAAGCACTAAAAAGTAATTTACGTTAACGCATTAACTAAATTCATTGCTATTGCAGTTGCACTAACAGCTGAACCTATCATTATTGCTCTATCTCCCCACTGCATTCCAACATAAATCCACCCAATACAACTAACAATATAGGCTATCTGCCCATAAAAAGTCAGAGACGCACTAATAAGAAAAACACCAACAACAGCTAATAGCATTGATGCCCATTTTACATACCAATCCCTTGTACCCGTTGGGGTTGTAGGCTTGATCTCATCATATTCTGTTTGAAGTTCTTCTAATTCTTGTTTTAATCTTTTTTTCTCATGAGACAATTCCATAGCTAGCCTACCGGCTTTTGTCATGGTGCTACCAGCAAGTGTTGAAGCAGGGTCAACAACTTGATCAGATATAACTTTCAAACTCTTATCTTCCATGTTTTTTTCCTAATATGAAATGTGAAATATTAAAATAGTATAGCTCTATTAAATCATTTAATTTTTTTGTCAAAATTTATTTTAAAACTTGTTAATTTTAATTAAGGTTAAATTAAATAATGTAGTCAGGAAGGTTTTTTATGAAGTGGGAAAGTGGAAATTTATTACATATACACATAGCTCATAAAGCTTCATCGAAAATGATTGAACTTGAAGAAGCTGAATTAGTTGCAGGAAAAGGAATTGTAAATGATCGTTATTATAATGAAACAGGAACATACTCCTCAAAACCAGATATTAGGGATATAACTTTAATAGAAAGTGAGGTTTTAGAAGCTTTGGCAGCTAACCAACCACCCCTACAAGAAAAGCCTATAATTTTAAAACCAATTGAGCATAGAAGAAACTTAACAACTTACGGTGTACCCTTAAATTATTTAGTTGGAAAACGCTTTAAAGTAGGTGAAGTTATATTAAAAGGAGGGAGATTAAACTTTCCCTGCAAGTATTTAGCTGATCTTCTAAAAAAACCATTAGTGCTACCACTTTATAATAGATCTGGTCTGAATTGTTCTGTAGAAAAAGGTGGAATAATTAAAAAAGGTGATAAAATAATACCAATTGATTATTAGAAACTAATGACTGAAAGTCCAAATCCACAAAATATTAACATTAAAACTGCTAACCATTGGGGCGTTTTTGTCAAAAATAATATTATAAAAGCGATAAAAATAAGAATGAAATCTGATACACTTTTAAAAGAAGACAAAATTATTGGATCATAGAAAGCCGCTACAAGGATTCCAATTACACTGGCATTAATTGCTTTAAAAGCATGCACAACTTTATTTATTTTTCTTATTCTAGACCAAATAGGAAGTGTGCCAATTATTAAAAAAAAAGACGGTAGAAAAATAAAAATCAGACACAAAATACTTATTAAAAGAAAATTATTTTCATTAGCTAAAAATATCCCTAAATAGGAAGAAAAAGTAAATAATGGACCCGGGATTGCTTGAGCTGCTCCATAACCGGCAAGGAAAATATCTTTTTCTATTAAACCTTTTGATACAAATTCTTCTTGTAATAATGGCAAAACAACATGCCCTCCTCCAAAAACAAGCGAACCTACTTTATAAAAAATATTAGCTAAAGAAGTAATTTCTGTTTCAAAAATTGAATTAATTATTGGAAGGAAAAAAAGAAAAGAAAAAAACAAAAATAGGAAAATATAACTCGATAAAGTTATACTTATAGGTTTATGAAAAGATGTTTCTGATATTTCCACATCTTTATAAAAATACATCCCTAATAAACCACTCATTATTAAGCATAATAATTGATTCAAAGAGGAAGGAAATAAGATTAAAATCAGAGCTGTAAAAAAAGCAATAGAATAACTATAAAAATCTTTTAAGAAATTTTTTTGCATTCCCAAAATGGCTTGCAATACAATTATCACAACTACAGACTTTAAACCTTGAATAAAACCTGAGGGAATTACATCATCAAAATTTATAACAAAATAACCAAAGAGAATTAATATAAATGCCGACGGGATTGTGAAACCTACCCACGCTAATAGAGCACCACTTACTCCTTTAAAGTGATAACCGATAGACATACCCACTTGACTAGATGAAGGTCCAGGTAAAAAATTACATAATGATACAAATTCCATATAGGTATCATCATCTATCCACTTTTTATCCTTAACAAAAGTATTTCTGAAATAACTAATATGGGCTATTGGTCCTCCAAAAGAAGTTAAACCTAACAAGAAAAAAGATATTAAAATATCAATATGACCAACTTTAGGTGAAGTTTTAGGTAGCAAAATATATTTCCTATAAAATGATATTTCTTATTACCACTAATAATATATAATTTTCATTGATTATTAATTACATTAATATTGTAATTGATTTAAAGTTTAAATTTACAAAAGGTTTAATCAATATGAAAACTAATAAAATATTTATAATGTTAAATTCATTAATTTTGCTAGTCTTTGTTTCAGTTAATCCAATATTTGCTCACGAGGGTGCCACGGGAGTGATCAAAGAACGAATGGATAAATTTAAAATGAGCAAAACTATGATGAAGCAAATCAATGTTGGTTTAAGAGAAAATGATTTTGAAAATATAGAAAAATCTGCCCAAAAGTTATTGTCTTGGAGCAGAGAAATGTCAAAGTATTTTCCTGAAGGTAGCGACGTTTCTCCTTCCGAAGCATCTAAAAATATTTGGTTGGATCCTAATGGGTTTAGTAAGGCGATCAAAAATTTTGAAGAGGCCTCTTTGGAGTTGGTAAACCAAGCACAAACAGAAAACTCAGATACTTCAATTCAAGCCTTTCGAAACTTAGCTAATACTTGTAAAGGCTGTCATCAAAAATTCAGAAATTAAATCTTAATTTAAGGAAAAATCTATGAAGGGAATAGTTTTTTTAGGAAATAAAAAATTAGAAATACAAGATTTCAAAGACCCAACGCCAGGTCCAAATGATGTAATAATCGAAATAAAAGCATCTGGCATGTGTGGCAGTGACCTGAAATTTTACAGAGCAAATAGTGGGCCTTCATCATTAGGTCTCGGGGGTGATGACAAGCCAGTTATAGCTGGTCATGAACCCTGTGGTGTCGTTGTTGATATAGGATCTAATGTTTCTAAAAAGTCCTTCTATAAAGGCATGAGAGTCATGCAACATCATTACGAAGGATGTGGTAATTGTTTTCACTGCTCTACTGGATGGCAACAACTTTGTAATGATGGTGTTAAAGCTGTGTTTGGTGTTACTGGCAATGGTGCTCATGCAAAGTATATGAGATGTCCCGCAAGTACATTAGTGCCGCTGAGAGAAGAAATTTCATTTATTTCAGGGGCAGCAATCTCCTGCGGAACAGGTACAGCGTGGGGGGCCTTAGATAGATTATCCTTAAAAGCTAGTCAAACAATTGCAATATTTGGTATGGGACCTGTTGGTTTGTCAGCTGTAATGTTGGCGCATAAAATGGGAGCTAAAATTATTGCCCTAGATACAAATCAAAAAAGATTGGATCGATCTATCGAATTTGGAGCTGATATAACAATAAACCCAGAAAATCATCAAAATTTATTAGAAGAAATTAAAGAACATACAAATGGATTAGGTGTTGACGCGTCCATTGATGCCTCGTCCGCACCTTCAGCAAGATCTTACTCTGTTAAATGTGTGAAAACTTGGGGGAAAGCTTGTTTTGTAGGAGAAGGTGGTGAAGTAACTTTAGATGTAAGCAACGATCTCTTGAGAAGACAGGTTACCTTGATTGGTAGCTGGACATTTTCTAAACATGGACAGGCTGATTGTGCAAATTTTGTAACTGAGAAAAAAATTGATGTAGATAAATTATTCACTCACTCTTGGTCATTAGACCAAGCTGATGAGGCCTACAAGCTTTTTGACCTTCAATCTGATGGTAAGGGTGTCTTTATTCCTTAAATATTAATCATTTTTTTCCAAGAACCAAAATATAGGGTTAGACTAATAAAAACACCATAAATCATCATCCCTACTGACATGATGATAAAAATATTAGTTGGCGATGCTAAGTCAAAACTAAATAATATTTGTGATATCAAAACTACAAACGTTAACCTAATTAAAGTTCCCATAACTGGCCAGATAAGGGTATTAAAAGCTTGTGAAACAAAATAAAGTCCTAGCCCAAGAGCAAAAAAGGCATAAAAGGGTGCGACAATATTTAGGTAAAGGTTTGATGCGTCATAAATTTCTTTTTTATCTGTAAATAACAAAGACCAAAAATTAGGATATACAGAGAATAGAATACCTATAAAGCCTACAACGCAAACTGAAAAGAGTGTGCCTTTCCATGTCATATTTAATGCTCTTTCTATCTTTTTTGCCCCAACATTTGCGCCAACTATAGCAATAAGTGCACCCCCAATTCCAAAAATTATAGGAATTAGTAACAACTCTAATCTTATTGCTATACCGAAACCAGCTATCCAGTCTGTTCCAAATTTGCTTACTATTGTAGTACAGTACAAGGCTAAAGCTATAGTCATCAATGATTGACAACTCGCTAGGGAACCAGACCTAATTAATCGAAAAATTCCATTAAATTTCAAAATGTCTTTTATAGCTAAAGCAAAAGGATGTTTTCCAAAAATATAATAAGTAATCATAAAAATGATTCCAAAAACATAACCTAAAATTAGTGAAATTATTGCCCATTGAAGAGATGAAAAACTCAATAAACCATCAAAAAAAATTACCTCATCAATTAGATAAATATTTCCAGAATCAAATTTGAAATTAATAACTGCTGCTAAAATGTGTATTAGCAAAACTATTGTCCAACCAATAGCAGGTATAATTGTATTACCAGAACCTCTAGTTACAGATATCGTAACATTAAAAAGCCAAATAAAAATAATGCCCCCTAATAAGATATCACCATAAATCAAAGCGGATAATGCTACTTGTTCATCAACTTTGAAGAAGTCAAAGAAACTCTCTGAGTAAAAAAAATACAAACTCATCATTATTAAAGATCCCAAAATTGCAATTATTATTGCAGATCTGAAGACACATGATGCTTGAAAAAAATTTTGACTACCAAAAGCTCTTGCAACAGAGCCACTTATAGCTCCGCCAAATGCACCATTAGATAACATGCTAGTAAGCATATAAACTGGAAAAATATAAGCTACCCCTGCTAACTCTGAAACACCAATTTGACCAACATACCAAAGATCAAAAACTATAGTCATAGCAGCTATTAAAGTAGAATATAAATTTGGTATGGCTAATTTAAAAAAAATTTTAGAAAAAGGAAGTACAATCAAATTATTTGAATAATTAATTTTACTCAAAATTTAACTTTCAATATTAATTTGATAAGGCAAACACTTTTTGACTATCTTTTACCGATCTAACTAAAATTCCCGGTCTCTCTTTTGTAGAATTACCATTTTCATAAGTTATTTTTCCAGCCACAATAGTAGCAACATAACCTTTAGTATGTTGCATTAATCGCTTGCCTCCTGCGGGTAAATCCTGCGTCATAAAAGGGTCTGAAGATCCAACATTATCCCAATCAATTATGTTAATGTCTGCTTTTAATCCTACTTTCAAAAGACCTCTATCACTCAACCCTGCTGCTATAGCAGTATCAGAAGTTAATCTTCTTATTGTTTCCTCCATAGAAAAAACTTTTTTCTTCACTGACCAATACGATATAAGCCATGTAGGATATCCAGCATCTAAAATAAAACCAACATGAGCACCACCATCACCTAAACCCATAATTGCATTTTTATCTTCTAGCATGGTTTGACACACATTAAATGTATGATCAGCATAATTAACTAAAGGTGCATAAATAAAGTTATTCCCTTCATTTTCCAAAAGGATATCATAAGCCATTTCTGCAGCAGAAATACCCTTAACACGAGCCAGGTTTTCTATGGAATCTTCTTGTTTAGGGTTATAATTGGGTGGAGAGCCAAACCTATACATTTGTGAATATCCAATTCTATTAATTAATGGGAAAGTGCTTCCCTTTATAGGATCCTCAGATAGAATTTTTTCTTTTATCTCCTTTTTCTTCATTTCAACAACACGTTCATCAAGTGGTAAATCAGAAAGAGACTTATAGGTATCGGTTCCTGAAAAGGGATTTTGGCTTCCATTTAGGCCCAAAAGTAATCCTATTGGTCTTGGCGTAACTACTGGCCTAATTGGCAAACCTTCTTTTTGAGCCTCTCTAGCCATTTCCATCAAATCTTTCCAGAAATCTGGTCTATCATGTCTTTGTGTACAACTAAAAACTACAGGCCTACCAGATTTTTTTACAATGCGCTTTAACACTTCAAATTCTGTTTCAGGATCTGGTTCATTCCAGTCCGAAACTATTTCCATAAAACCTGCGCCTGCGTCTGAAAGTCCCATGGCTATAGCTGTTAATTCATCTTCATGTGCTCTTAAGGTTGGCGTAAATTCACCCTTTAAACTTTTATGACTAATTGTTCTAGAAGTTGAGAAACCAAAAGCACCTGCTTCCACAGCTTCTTTGGCAAGTTTTCTCATCATATTCATATCATTAACAGTTGCGGCTTCATGATTAATTGCCCTTTGCCCCATAACATATACCCTTAAGGCGGCATGAGGTAAAAGAGCGCAAACATCAATATCAAGTTTATTTCTTTCTAAAGCCTCTATGTATTCTTCAAAAGTTTCCCATTGCCAGTCAAGCCCCTCATGCATAACTGGAGCTGGAATATCTTCTACGCCTTCCATTAGCTCAACTAATTTAACTCTATCTTCTGGCTTACAAGGCGCAAAACCAACGCCACAATTCCCCATCACAACTGTAGTCACACCATGGATTGATGATGGTTTCAATTGACTGTCCCATATAGCTTGTCCATCATAATGTGTATGAATGTCGACAAACCCAGGAGTTACTACTAGATCCTTTGCATCTATTTGTTGGTGACACTTGCCATCAACATGCCCTATAGCAGCTATTAGTCCATCTTTCACAGCAATATCTGCTTTTTGAGGTTTATTACCTGTTCCGTCTACCAGTAGACCGTTTCTGATAATTAAATCAAAGGTATCTAATTCTTTTTTAAAACCATCCATTAATAATCCTCCCAATATTAATAAATAGTCTGTTATTTTAATTTTTTTATGTCAATAAATGATTTGCTATATGATGTTACTAGCTAATAATATTTTTTTCTCTGAGTTGATTAATTTGTTCCTGTGATATTCCAATCTCTTTTAGAATATCGTCCGTATTTTCTCCAACTGTAGGTGCAGGCTTATTAATTTTTCCTGGCGTCTTACTTAGCCTTGGAAAAGCTTCATGCATTAATATTTCACCATACTCTTTATTAAAATGTTTAGTTAAAATCTGTCGATCCTTAACATAAGGATGTTCAATTATTTCTGATATATCAAGGACTGGCCCAACAGTAATACCAGCTTCTGAACATTTCTCTAATAAAGGATCTCTATTAAACTTTTTAATGAACTTTGAGATAACATCATCCAAATCTTCTTGATTTCTTAGTCTATCGCTATTTGAAATAAACCTTGGATCTGTAATCAAATCTTCAGCTCCAATAGTAACTGCAAGTTTTTCCCACATTGACTGCATTGAAGCCGATAGTGAAACATACCTACTGTCTTTTGTTTTGTATATTCCTCTTGGCGCTGCCACATTACTTCTGTTTCCCATACGAGGAGGAATTTTCCCCGATATATCATAACTTGCAGCCCATGGTCCTAAAATTGAAAAAAGAGGCTCAAACAATGATAGATCAATAACTTGCCCACCAGTTTGGTTTTTTTTAGATACTATTATTGACATTAAAATAGCCCCAAAACCTGTTAACCCAGCAACCATATCTGCTAGTGCAAGCGGTGGGAGTAATGGTGTCTGGTTCTCTTCCCCAGTCATTGAAGCAAAGCCACTCATTCCTTCAACCAAAGACCCAAAACCAGGTGAGTTCTTATATATTCCAGTCTGACCCCAACCAGATATCCTAAGAATTATTAAATTTTTATTCAATTCCATTAATTGATCAGGACCAATTCCCCATTTCTCAAGGGTCCCAGGAACAAAATTTTCAATGAATACATCTGCACTTTTGACTAGATCTTTTAAAATTCCAAGTCCTTCTTCTTGCTTTAAATTAAGAGCAAGACTTCTTTTATTTCTTGAATAAACTGCCCACCAATGAGAAACATCATTAACTTTCCAGTTTCTAAGATCATCTCCTTTACCAGGTTTCTCAACTTTGATTACATCAGCGCCAAAATCTGCAAGCATGTGGCTTACCATGTTTCCTGCAGCAAGACGTGACATATCTAAAATTTTTAAATCATCTAGTGGTAACAAAACTCAAAAGACCTCTCATTAATTATACTTCATTATTATCTATTTTTACTTTCCTTAATGATTTTAGAAGATGATTTCTTTTGTTAGCTCTTTCAATTAATTCATTATGACTTAGCTTTTCTCTTCTTTCGGCCTCTAATTTTTCTCCTACTTTTACAGACCAGTCTGGAACAGAAGTTTGATTTTTAGCCATCTCAACATACATAGGACCATATCTAGCAATATAATCCTTAATCCCTCCTGGAGCATTTAAGTCTATAGTTTCAAAAGGTCCCATAAATGCCCACCTCAATCCTAATCCATCTCTAATGGTGGCGTCTATCTCATCTGAATTAGCATAACCTTCTGAGTATAACCTCATTGCTTCATTTAAAAGAGCTCCTTGTAATCTATTTAAAATAAAACCATCTATCTCTTTTCTAACATTTACAATAGAAGCTCCGGATGATTTAAAAATTTCTTGTGTTTTTTCTATTGTTTTTTGAGAAGTGTTTTCACTCGGGCACAATTCAACACAAGGAATTAGGTGGGGGGGATTAGCTGGGTGAGCAATAATACACCTATGTTGCCCTCTCAAATTTTGAGTTATACTCGATATAGGCATAGCCGAAGAAGATGAAGCTATAACTATATCATCCGATGCAAGATTATCTAACTTAGCAAAAAGCTCTTGCTTGACAGATAAGATTTCTGGGGCGCTTTCTTGAATGTAGTTAACGCTACTACATAACTCTTCAATGGTGACATTAATTTTAATTCTCTTTAAACTCTCTTCAATATTAATGGAATCATCTATGCTTTTTAATTCTTCTAAAAATAATTGGACTCTACTTTCAAAACTTTCGAAGACTTCAGAATGACTGTCATGAACGAGGACATTAAACCCACTTTTTGAAAATATAGCTGCCCAGCTAGCACCTATTAAACCTCCCCCAATTACACCAACATTTTTCATTATTTTTCCTTTAATTGTGAAAGTTAATTATAATTATTTTTTTAATATTTTAACTGAATAATTTGAATTTATTTAATTTTAAAAAACATGCTACCATAACATAAAAAAATTAATCTTAAAGGACACATAAATGGGACAACTTATTGATGGTGTGTGGGTAAAAGGCTCGGTGTCCAGCAATGACCAAAAAGGGAGTTTTAAAAGAGCCAGCAGTGTTTTTAGAAACAAAATTAGCTCTAATCATTCAACATACTTACCTGAAACAAATAGATACCATTTATACGTTAGCTACGCCTGCCCATGGGCTCACAGAACACTGATATTTAGAAAATTAAAAAATTTAGAAAGTCATATCTCTGTTGATTATGTTCACCCCGACATGCTTGAAATGGGTTGGTCTTTTGAAAAAAACTTTCCTGGAACGTCTGGTGATAGTCTTCATAATAAAAGATATGTTCATGAAATTTATCAATTATCTGACAAAGACATATCAACAAAAGCAACTGTTCCAATTTTATGGGATAAAAAAACGAGAACAATAGTCAATAATGAATCGGCTGAAATAATAAGAATTATGAATGATGCTTTTAATGATATTACAAAAAATAAAGATGATTACTATCCTGAAAAATTTCGTGATCAAATCGACTCTATTAATGATACTATTTATGAAAACATCAATAATGGAGTATATAGATCAGGTTTTTCAAAAACACAGAACTCGTATGAAGAGGCTGTAAAAAATCTCTTCACCTCTCTTGATATGGTAAATGATATTTTAGAAGGACGTAACTATTTAGTTGGAGACATACTTACTGAAGCAGATATCCGCCTTGTTCCTACGTTAATTAGATTTGACTGTGTTTATTATTTTCATTTTAAGTGTAACTTAAAAAAAATAAGTGAGTATAAAAATATAAGTAGGTATTTAAGAAATTTACTTGAAGAAGATGCTATTAAATCAACAACCAATTTTGAACATATCAAACGTCACTATTTTTACTCTCATGAAAATATTAATCCGTTTAGAATAATTCCAATTGGGCCAGAAAATTTAATCTCATAGAGATATTTCATTTATTTTTTTTAACGTACTCCGAACAAGCAAGACCAAACTCTTTAAACAAACATCTATTGAGTTCATTATTCTCAGGTTCATATTCAGCATGCCATTGAACACCTACTGCAAATGAAGGATGTTCTGGAATACTTATTGCCTCTATAACACCATCATCAGAAAGAGCTTCAATTTTTAAATTTTGAGCTAAAGCGTTTATTGCTTGGCCATGAAGAGAATTAACCATACAATTTTCTTTATTTATTAAATTATAAAAATATCCATTTTTAGTAAAATCTATTCTGTGCCTTAGTTTAAATATCTCTTTTATAGTTACATCATCTTCTCTTGGCATTCTGTGATCATTTTTTTCTGGCAACAGATGTACTCTGTAATGAAGAGTGCCACCATAGGCAACATTCATTTCTTGTATACCTCTACAAATACCAAAAATTGGAATTCCTAAACTTACACATTTAGGTATCAATTTTAATACAATTTCATCTCTTCCAACATCTATTGGTTCGTCCGGGGGAAATGGCTTTCCTCCAAAATGGTGTGGCTCTATATTAGCCCTACCACCAGTCAATACAATACCATCTAATTTTTTTAAAAGTTGGTCTAAATCATCATTATTTATATAAGATGGAATTAAAATTGGTATGCCATTTGTAAATTTTGCAACGGCGTTTACGTACCTTAATCCAGTTGAATGTGAAACTTGTCTTCCGCCAAAGTTAGTTATTTCATTAGTAGAAATTCCTATTATTGGTTTAATTGAGGACATATTAAATAATGAGCTTTCTATATTTGTGTAGTAACTTTAATTAACAGCCTAATTGATATGCTAGATCATTAAGATCTTTAGAAATAAAATCCCAACTTCTATCACCTTTATAATCATTTACTTCACTAATATCAAATAACTTATCTTTACCATATTCATAAGGTCTATGAACGTATCCTGTTTTCATTCCTTGAAGGCTAGCTGCTTTTAAATCATCATCATGGGCAGCAACCATCATACATTCTTCTGGGCTTAAATGAAGGGCTCTACATGCTTTAAGGTATGCCTCTGGTTCAGGCTTGTAATGGCCTACAACTTCTGCACCCAATATAACGTCCCAATTAAGATTAGAATACTTAGCCATATTTACCATAAGCGCTATATTGCCATTCGACTGTGTTGCAATAATAAATTTAGTTTTCAGCTTATTTAAACCTTCAGAGCTATCAGGCCATCCAGGTAGCCTATGCCAAGCTTTAACAAGAAGGTCAAAATCGTCACTTGAGAGTTTATCTAAACCAAATCTCGACGAGATTTTTTTTAAATTTTCCATATGCAATATATCTAAAATTGTAAATGACCTATTACCTTTCCTAATTTCTTCCATTGCGGGTTGGTATTCTGCTCTCCACGCATCGGCAAAATCGTTAGGGTTAATTACAATCTTATTTTTGTTAGCAATTTTTTTAACTTCGTTTGCAATACCTGATCTCCAGTCCACAACAGTACCAAAGACATCAAACAATAAAGCTTTAACTTTTAACATTTTGCTTCCAATCAATTAATATGTTAAGTATTTAATTACCTACATTAACCTATTTAATAAACTTAAATAGTCTTAAAGCTATTACATTTTAAACATAAAGTAATCATTTATGAATAAAGAAAATAATTCTAAAGTTTTTTTTACACCTCCAGTTTTAGCTGTTTTTTTTATGATTTTTTCTGGTTTTTTTGCAACCACGATGCATTGCCTTATTCGATTTGCAACTGAGGATCATCATCCATTTGAAGTTGCTTTTTTTCGAACTATTTTTGTGCTTATTATTTTCTTACCTCTTGTAGCTAGAAATGGAATAAGTTCTCTAAAATCTAATAATATCAAATTACAGACTTTTAGAGCAATAGTTGGAAGTGTAGCGATGCTTTGTATGTTTTACGGCCTCAGTATAACCGAATTAGCAAAAGCAACAGCCCTAATGTTCACAGTCCCTATTTTTGCAACAATTTTAGCTATTTTATTTTTAAAAGAAATTGTTGGAATAAGAAGATGGTTGGCTATGATTGTAGGTTTTACTGGAGCAGTCATTGTATTAAGACCAGATGTTGAACTTGGTTTTGGTCCCTTATTAATTTTATGTGCATCACTAATGTGGTCATCTTCAATGCTAATGGCAAAAACTTTAACTAAGACTGACTCAATATCCAGTATTACTTTCTGGCAAGCAGCAGGCTTAATTCCAGCTACATTTATTTTGGCTATTCCGGTATGGCAATGGCCTAATTTAAATCAATTATTTATGTTTCTTATGATTGCTATAGCAGGGACATTAGTTCATTGGTTTCTAAATGAAGCCTTAAAGAGAGCCGAAATTTCAGCTCTACTTCCACTAGACTATTTAAGACTCATTTGGTCAGTTTCAATGGGCTTTATTTTCTTCAATGAATTACCACACGCTGGACTATGGTTTGGGGCAGCTTTAATATTAGGCGCTTCAACTTACATTGGTATTCGTCAAGCACAAAAAAAGAAAGAGGAGTTAAACACAAATAGTAACATTTCTATTTAACTTATCTTCCACCAGTTACTGGTACAATAGAACCAGAAATATAACTAGAATCTTCGCTTAGCAACCACATTACAGTTTTAGCAACCTCGTCAGCACCACCTATTCTTCCTAATGGCACAGAAGGCATTAATCTATCAACACGAGATGCATCTCCTGCTTTAGCATGTATTTCAGTATCAATTAACCCAGGTGCAACAGCATTCACCCTTATTCCATGTTTACCTAATTCTTTAGCCATTCCATATGTTAAGGAATGGATTGCACCTTTTGACATTGCATAATGAACAAACTCTCCACCACCTCCAATATCAGCAGCAATAGAGGACATGTTAACAATATTTCCATATTTTTGACTTATCATTGCTCTTGCAGACTCTTGAGCAACGAAGAAAGCTCCAGAAACGTTTGTATCAATAAGTTTTTTAAGTTCCGCAGGATCTAAATCTTGTATAGGTGAAATTGGACCAGTTATACCAGCATTATTAAAAACAGCATCAATAGAGCCTGCCTTTTCCTTAAATTGTTCAAACATACTTGTGACAGCCTTACTATCAGCAACATCACATTGCAGAATTATACCATCACCACCAGCTGATTTTACTTCAGCCAAGCACTCATCTGCTGCTTTTGCATTTTGGTTATAATTTATACCAACAAACATTTTTGCCTTGGCAGCTTCTATAGCTGTTGCTTTACCTATACCTTGACTTGCACCTGTGATTAAAATATTTTTCATTTTTTCCTCTATATCTATATAATTTGTTTAAATTTTTCCCTGTAAATATCTAAGACTTCAACATTAACTGGCCTTGCAGGATCCTTACCATCAAAAAGGTCTAAAAGCTGAGTAGCAACATATTCTGACATCTTATCACGACTATCTCTTGTGATGCCAGCAGTATGAGGACTGGCTATTACATTATCTAATTTAAGAAGCTTATGAGAGGAAGGTGGTGGTTCAAACTCCCATACATCTAAACCTGCTCCTGCTATATGACCTTCTTTCATTATTTCGTATAAATCATCTTCGTTATGAATGGAGCCCCTAGATGTTGTTACAAAATAACTACCTTTCTTCATTTTTTGAAACCAACTTTTATTGATCATATTATTAGTTTCTTTATTTAATGGTATGTGAACAGAAACAACGTCGCTTTGTGCTAGCAAATTATCAATTTCAGATTTAGTACTGTTTTTCTTTTCAAAAGTTTCATCACTTATGTAGGGATCATAAGCTAAAATATTACAATTAAAAGCAACCTTACAAATTTCAGCTACTCTACCTCCAGTGTTACCAAGACCTATAATACCAACTGTTTTATTAAGGAGGTCTTTACCTATAAAATTTACTCTAGCATCATTCCATCCTCTTCTAAGAGCATGGTCTGCTTCACCAATTCTTTTAAATAAGCTTAAAATCATCGCCACAGCATGCTCTGCAACACCTTCAGCATTTCCACCAGTTTGATTTACAACTAAAACACCTGCTTCTGTACATGCCTCAACATCAACAGTGTCATAACCAGCACCAGAAGAAGAAACAACAATTAAATTAGGCACTTTTTTTAAAAACTCTTTATCTACCTGCAAATACTTAGGAACCTCATCTCGAGCTGCTCCAACTTGATATGCATCAGCTTTTTGCAGAATAGAAAAGCACTTTTCTTCACTATCAGAACTACTGATTTTTAAAATTTCTACTTTGGATTGAGAGTATAAAATATCTAATCCATTTTGTGCCGGAAGAGTATCCAGATAGACTATAGTTGGCATAGAATCCTCTTATTAGTAAATCCTTAACATGATATTCTTTTTAACCTCTCTTGCAAAGTATATAAGACAATTTTTTAAAACTATATTTAATAGTAAAATTTAGTAGAATAATAAAAAATTATTACTCTATAAAATTTGTGAGGTACAAAATGATTAAAAGAATACTTATACCCGATATACTTCAACCTGTAAGTCATTATTGTCATGCCGTAGAGGCTAATGGTATTATTTGGGTATCAGGCTTGGTAGGCATGAACTTTGATGGCAGCATTCCAGAAAATACCAAGGATCAATTTGATATAGCTATGCGAGATTTAAACACATGTTTAGAAGCTGCAGGAGGCTCCTCTAAAGATGTAGTAAAAGTCAGAGTGTTTCTGACTAATATAGACGACAGAACTATTATTAATCCCAAAAGAATAGAATATTTTGGAGATCATAAACCAGCATCAACTTTATTAGAGATTTCAGCCCTAGTGGACCCAAGAATGAAAGTTGAAATAGAAGCAGAAGCAGTCATTTCAAAATAAATTATGAGTTAGAAAAATGAGTTTAATTAAGTTAAATGCGACAGATGCAATTGAATTAATGAGGAAAGGAGAACTTTCTTCTGAAAAATATGTAAGTGCCTTTTTAGAACATATAGAAAAACGTGAACCTCTTATTGGGGCTTGGAGTTTTTTAGACCCTGAACTGGCTATCCAACAAGCGAAAGAAGCTGATAAGCGCTGGAAGAATAAAAATGCAGGTAAACTAAACGGTCTTCCAATTGGAATAAAAGATATAATTGATACAAAAGATATGCCTACAGAAAATGGGTCTAAAATATGTAAAAATAGAAAGCCCTCTGAAGATGCATATCTTGTAAATTTATTAAAAGAAGCTGGTGCCGTCATAATGGGTAAATGTGTGACAACTGAATTTGCTCTCTCTGGACCTGGAAAGACTAAAAATCCAAATGATCTTGAGTGTACACCAGGTGGTTCATCTTCCGGTTCTGCAGCTGCAGTTTGTGATAATATGGTTCCATTATCTATCGGTTCCCAAACAGGTGGATCAGTTCTGAGGCCAGCATCGTTTAATGGCATCATTGGTCTCAAACCAACTTTTGGTACAATTTCTAGATACGGGATGTCTCCAATATCACAAAGATTAGATCATCCCGGAATATATGCTAACACAATTAATGATATTGATTTAGTTGCTTCTGTCCTCTTCTCATACGATCAGAATGATTTAGATATGATTAAAAATTTTGAATATAAGAATAATGAGCAGACAAGTCCATCTCCCAAATTTGCGTTTATAAAAGGACCGGTATGGGGTTATGGCGAACAAGATATGCAAGATGAAATAACAAATTTTGTAAAGAATTCTTCATTAAATATTGTTGACTTTGAACTGGATTCTATTTTTGAAAGCGCAGCAAAAAGTCATGAAATTATAATGAATGGGTCCATTGCTAGGTCATTATCTAAATATTATAAAAATGAAAAGAACAAACTTCACCCTTTTACAATCTCTAGAATTGAAGCAGGCATGCCTGTTTCAGCTAAAGATTACATTGATGCAATTGAGAACGCAAAATTAATGGAACTAAGTCTTGAAAAAGTTTTTAAAGAATTTGACGCCATCATAACACCATCAGCTCCCGGTCAGGCACCAAGAGATCTTATGAACACTGGTAATGCAATATTTAATGGTTATTGGACAATGATGGGTGTGCCAGCAATAAGTCTTCCACTCTTAAGAGGTAAAGACAATTTGCCAATTGGCATTCAGATTATAACTTCCTGGAAAGAAGATTCAAAACTTTTAAAAATTTCTGAACATATATTGAGTAAAAATAAAAAAAGGCTTGCTCAATAATTAGCAAGCCTTTCCTTTAATTTAGAATATTATAATAAACCAATTTTTTTCATGTAAGCTAAGTTAGAATCTAAAGCTTCTTTAGCAAGTGGGCTTTTTGAAGCAGCAGAATTCCATGCATCAACAGCAATTTTTCTGAACTTTGCTCTTTCGCTTACCGGCCAATCTATAATTGTTAAATCACCAGCAGCTTTGTCTTTAGCAACCTGTGCTCTACCTTCCAAGCCTGCATCTCTTAATTTTGCAGTCCAAGTCCAATAAGTCCATAATGTTAAAGCTGTTTGATTTTGCTTGCTTAACTTATTAAAAGTTTTTTTGTTAATAATTGTCTGAAGGTTAGCCATAGAGTGAATACCTGGATATAAAGGGTATTTTGCAATCTTATGGAAACCACTAGCGTGATTATTAATATAAACAGAAGCATCTGCCGCATCAACAATACCCTTTTCTAGTGAAGTATATACTTCTGAAAAAGGAAGTGAAGAAGGTGAAGCTCCTGCTCTTCTAAAAACATCTGCTGCTAAACCTTCAGGTGACCTAATCTTTACACCCTTAAGGTCTGCCACACCGTTAATTGGCACTTTTGAAACAAGAGCTTCCTTACCATATGGACCACAACCCAAGACATGGATTTTTCCAGGCAAAACGCTATCGTATATTTTTTGTAGCATTTCTTTACCACCACCGTGCATACAATACTCTTGATACTGTTTAGGCGTGTCATATCCTGCAATCAAGTCACCCATGATAGCAAAAGCAGGATCTCTTCCTGCGAAGTAAGCTATTGCATTGAAGTCACCATCTAAAATGCCATTAGCTACAGCATCAATAGTTTCTCTATGTGGTACAACAGACTTTGTAGGCAAACCCTCTATTTGAAGCTCACCATTTGTTAAATCTGACAATACTGGAGCATGTTTTGCCATATAGGTATGAGCCCAGTCACCTGCCTTTGAACTCATTTGAAATTTTAGTTTTTTAGCACTTGCAGCACCGGTAAAGGTTAAGCCTGCAACTACTAAAGCACTTATTAAATATTTTTTCACTTATTCCTCCTCTATTAATTGTGAAAATCAACTAAAGCCATCAGCTATGTAAAACATTAGCCATGTAATAAAAGTGGCAAAAGCTACTCCAGCCACCCAAGCCCAGGGTCCATAAGCATCAACATGATCACTTCTAACTGGTTTTGCCATCTTTTCCTCCTTGGTTCTTGACATAGTATAATTAATGTCTCTAATAGTATTAATTAGTTAATAATTCTATGATAATTGCAAGTTAAAAAAAATTTTTCTTAGAATTTATTTTGGGGGAATATTAATGTCAGAAATGATCCAAAAAAAAGATGTTGATCTCGACAATATGGAAGAATTTAAAGCTGGTAATGACAGCTTTGCCTTTTTTGATCATTTCAGCAAATTTTCAGGTTTAGCCGTTGCTCAATTATATCTTGTTTGCGCAGCAGTTACTGGATTTGAAGTTATCTCGAGGTATGTATTCAACGCCCCCACACAATGGGTTTTTGAAATTGTAATGACACTTGCTGCAACTGCATGGATGTTATCAGCTGCTTACGTTACCCTTCACAAAAGACATATTGGTATTACTGTTTTTTATATAATGGCTTCCGACAAAGGTAAATGGTGGCTTGATTTTATCGCTTATGTTGTAGGAATAATAGCTTTATGGTTATTAATTGATGACTCTGTAATAAGAGCACTAGATTCTATTGCGATGGTTGAAAAAGCTGGAAGCGCATGGAATTCACCTCAGCCAATGATTTTAAAATCTATGCTAACCATTGGAGCAATGACCTATATTACACAATTGATGATTAATCTTTATCGTCACTTTTCTTCAAAACTTGGTAAACAGATTGTTTTATTAATCTGCGGCTTAATTATTCTCAGAATTATTTCTGTAATTGTAGTTCACCTATCTGGTGAGGCTGGTATTTTTGGTTTTATAAATTCAATATATGCGTCAGTTGGATCACAGATTAATCCACAAGAATACTTGAATATGCAAGATATGAACATAGCAACAGTCAGTTTCATTATAGTTGGTTTGATGCTTATTCTAATGATGACAGGAATGCCATTAGGTGTTGTTACTCTATTCGTATCAGTCCTTAGTGCACTCTGTTATTTTGGATATGGAGGACTTTACCTTGTATCAACTAATGCTTTCGGTTTACTTGAAAAATATCCTTTAATCGCTGTTCCACTTTTTGTTTTGATGGCTTCTATTCTAGAAAGATCTGGTGTTGCAGAAGATCTGTTTGATGCCATGTCCATATTCGCTGGAAAGCTTCGGGGTGGTGTGGCTATACAAACCATTGCCGTTGCAGTTGTCTTAGCTGCAATGTCTGGGGTAATGGGTGGTGAAATTGTTATGTTAGGACTTGTGGCTTTACCTCAATTATTAAGGCTTGGGTATGACAGGAAAATGTCCATTGGATTAATATGCGCTTCTGGTGCTCTAGCCACACTAATACCTCCTAGTATTATAATGATAATTTATGGTCTGTCTGCTCAGGTTGGTATTGGTGATTTATTTATGGCTGGAGCCGTTCCAGGATTAATGCTTGCATTGCTTTATGCAATTTATGTTTTAGTAAGATGTAACCTAAACCCAAGTATGGCTCCAACTGCTGAAGAAGTAGCCAAAGCTCGTCAAAAAGACATGAAAATGTCTAAGGATAAGCTATACGCTGTATTTTTAAGTATATTTTTAATCTTTTGTGTAATGGGATCTATATACGGAGGGATTGCATCAGTAACAGAAGCCGCAGCTGTTGGTGTGTTGGGCGCAATTTTTGTGGCTTGGTTTAGAAATGCTTATAGCTGGAATTTATTACAAGTAGCTCTTGCTGGAACCATGTCAACAGTTGGAACAATTATTTGGTTAATTTTAGGAGCAGTTGCTTTTGTAGGCATATATAACCTCATCGGTGGGGCTGATTTCATGAGATCACTATTCTCTGGCCTTGGCCTTCCTGCAATTGGAATAGTCTTTGTTATGATGGGTATTCTTGTTATCCTAGGTACATTTATGGAATGGATAGCAATAGCGTTTATTACTGTTCCTGTTTTTGCACCAGTTGTTGTTGGAATGGCTCCTGAGTTAGGTTTAGAGCCAGAGTGGGCGGCCGTATGGTTTGGCGTTCTGTTTGTGATGAATATACAAATATATTTCTTATCACCACCTTTTGGTCCAGCTTGTTTTTGGCTGAAGTCAGTCGCCCCGGCGGACATCACTCTTCAAGAAATTTTCTTGTCAGTGTTACCTTTTATTGCCCTTCAAATTACAGGAATGCTTCTGGTGATGTTTATCCCTGATATAGCCTTATGGTTTCCGAAATGGTTAGGCTCATAGTTAGACTATTAAAAAAGGGTAAATTTGCAACCAACCGTCAAATGTCATTTTTCCTGAAAGGTAAATAAGGAAAGCTAGGCCTAAATAAGATAGCCATCTAAATTTAGTCAATAAACTTACGATGGCTGTTGCAAAAAAGGCCATAAGCAAAATTGCAAAGGCAATACCTAGAATTAATAAAGTCTTATCATCTCTTGCTATCGCAGTTATTGCAATGACATTATCAAGAGACATTGATACATCAGCAATTATTATTGTTATTAAAGCTGCTTTTAGGCCTTTACCAGAAACATCATTTTTAAGTTTTTCATCATTTTCTTTGTTTGAAGAAAATTCTTTTATATCTTGATAAAATTTCCAACATACCCAAAAAAGTAACAAACCTCCAAGAAGCAGTAATCCAGGTATACTAATTAGATAAGAGGCCACAAGAGCAAACAAAATCCTTAGAACTGCAGCAGCCATTAAGCCTATAAAAATTACTTTTTTTCGATGCTGTTCTGGAACCGCAGAGGCGGCCATTCCAATAATAAGAGCGTTGTCACCAGATAAAACTATATCTGCAATTATAATCTGTAAGATCTCCAAGAGCCATTCTGTCAAGATAAAGTTTCCTCTTATTAATTTTAGACGGGTAACATTGTTTATATTTTTAATCAATAATTAAACGGATTTAGAGATTGATATGACTTTACAAATAGTTATTATAGCCCCCAGGAAGGATTTAAGATGGATAATAATTTCGATTATATTGTTGTGGGAGCTGGCTCTGCAGGATGTGCTGTTGCTAATAGATTGTCTGAAAACCCAAAAAATAAAGTTTTATTAATTGAAGCTGGGAGAGCTTCTCATCCCGTTTCTAGACTTCCTGCAAGTTTTGCATTGTTAATAGATAACCCACTTGCAAATTGGCGTTATAGATCTGAACCAGAGGAAGCAACTGCGAATAGAGAGATCCCTATCCCTAGAGGGAAACTACTTGGTGGATCAAGTTCAATTAATGGTCTTGTTTATGTAAGAGGGAACAAACTAGATTACGATACATGGGCACAAATGGGAAACACTGGTTGGTCATATGACGACGTATTACCTTTTTTTAAAAAAATGGAAAACTACCAAGGCGAAATTACTGAGATAAGAGGTGGTAATGGACCACTAAAAGTTTCTGAAGTAAGTGATAGAAATCCTATTTACGATGGTTTGTTTAAAGCAGCAGAAGAAAATAATATCCCAATAAATAAAGATTATAATGGAGACGATCAAGAAGGTATTGCTTATACACAAACTACCATCTTCAAAGGTGAAAGAATGAGTGCCGAAGTTGCTTATTTAAGACCTATTAAGTCGAGAAAAAACCTTTCCATTATTACACATTCCCTCGTACAAAAATTAATTTTTGATGGCAAAACATGTGTAGGAGTAGAGGTTAGTAATAAAGGTAAAATCATTAAGTTTAATAGTGAAAAAGAAGTAATTTTGTGTGGTGGAGCTATTAACTCACCACAAATTTTAGAATTATCTGGTGTTGGCAATCGTAATGTTTTGGAAGATAAAGGGATAGAGCTAATTCACGAATTAAAAGGTGTTGGTGAAAATTTAAGAGATCACTTAGGGCCAAGATTAGTTTATCATATAACAAAACCTGGAATAGCATATAATGACAAAGCAAGGGGCATTAATCTTATAAAACAAGTTATAAAGTATGTTTTTAAAAGAGATGGCTTTTTAACTCTGCCATCTGCTCCCGTTATTGGTTTTTTTAAAACCCGTAAAGAACTAGCTGCCCCTGATATTCAAGTTCATTTCATACCTTATAAAGTTGTGTTAAATAATGGGAAAAGAACACTTGGTAAAGAACCAGGTATTACTTGTACAGTTAATCAAAACTTACCTGAAAGCAAAGGTAGCATTCATATAAAATCAAAAAATCCTGAAGAGTATCCAAGTATAAAATATAATTTCTTATCCAGCCAACTTGATAGAGAGACACTTATAGATGGTGTAAAACTGATAAGAAAATTAATGCAATCAAAACACATGAAGGAATTTTGTGACAACGAAATTCAGCCAGGATATGAAGCTTCAACAGATGATGATATTTTAGATTTCATAAGAAATAAAGCTGAAACACTATACCACCCATCGGGAACATGTAAAATGGGATTTGATCAGGATTCAGTAGTTG
>Ga0255758_10000888_pt1 | contig 32490 bp, 34 predicted proteins | sample 011ome_24_FD_179958 | JGI IMG/M metagenome (GOLD analysis project Ga0255758, IMG submission 179958) | Coastal salt marsh microbial communities from the Groves Creek Marsh, Skidaway Island, Georgia - 011513CT metaG (version 2) | ecosystem: Environmental > Aquatic > Marine > Intertidal zone >... | reverse complement strand
AACGAACTTCCGTATGGTCGCTACCTATCGACCTTAATAAAATTGGGGTAAGGCCTCATGTAAAGGACACGGTGTAAAGAATAGGGTATTCCCTAGACATTGAACGATTAAAGTCAAGATAAAAAAAAGGGGTCTAAAAAGACCCCTTTTAACAAATCGATTATCGATTTACAGAATGTTGGATACTGCCATTTTTCTGAAGTATTGGTTTGTTCCTGCTGAAGCAAGACCGTTTGATGGTGTTGAACCAACAAATGGGTTAGATACCATTCCGTATCTAGTTTTGAAACCAATCTTAGGTTGGAAAGTATTCTCTCCAACTGCACGAACCATTTGTAATGGAACGTATGGGCAATAGAATAAACCAGCATCGTAAGGATTTGAACCTCTGTAACCAACAGTCATATAGTCTGATGATGCATAAGGGTCAATATAAACCTTAACTCTTCCGTTCAATAAACCAGCAAAAGTATTACCAGTGTCATCAACGTTTAATGAAGTGTTAAGAGCAGGTGTGTAATCTAATACTCCTGCCATTGAAAGAGCAGATGCTACGTCTGAAGAACATAGGATAAAGTTACCTTTACCTCTTCTTGTTTCTTTAGCAATAACGTTTGATTCTCTTTCGATTTGGAATAATAATCCTTTGAACTTCTCAACTGACCATCTTCCGTTAGCGTCAACATCTAAGTTAAATGTTCCAGCAGAAGCAGTTGCAGATGCACCTGTTTTCGCTTGGTTGTTAACTCCTCTGATAACTTCACGGTTGATTTCAGCAAGAATTTCTGATGATAGAATATTTGCCAATTCTGATTCTGCATCTAGACCATGAATTGCTTTAAGGTCTTGTGCAAGTTCGATTGTGTATTCGGCTTTAAGTGCTCTGGAAACTGCTGTTACAGTTGCTTTCTCAATAGTGAATGACATTTCTGCGAAATGATTTCCTGCAGCATCACCTAATGCTTCTGCAGATGCAGTAGACATACCTGATGATGTTTGAGAAGCGTATGAACCGTTAAACGGGTCACCTGAATGGTCTGAACCAAGTGGGCCTGCAGTTGCACCTGCAGAAGCAGAGTAATCAGTTCTTGCTTCGTTATGAAGCGCTTCTGAATTACTTTCTCTACCTTCTGTAGGATAGTCGGCATATCTTGCTTTCATAGCAAAGATAAGTCCTGTTGGGCCTGTCATTGGTTGAACACCACAAATGTCGTAAGCAACGAGATTTGGCATAGCTCTTCTAACTAGTGAGATTAGGATTGGGTCCCAATTACTAATTGCAGAACTACCAGTAGCATTTAAAGGTGCAGCTTCTTCCAAAGTTGAACGTTCTTCTTTAAGAGCATTCTCTTGGTTTTCTAAGATGACTGCAGTAACCGCTTTCTTGTAGTTGTCTTCGATTTTAGGTAAATCGGAGTGTTCTAGAATAGGCGACCACTTTTCTTGTAAGTTTTCTGATAAAAACATTTTAGTCTTCCTTTAAAATTAACCTAATGGTTTTAGTTTTGATATTGCAGAAGAATATGCATTCATAGTTGGGTCAATTACTTTGTCTTCTGAGTCTGACTCTTCAGATAAAGTTCCTGTTCCTTCTTCTACGATTGTATCTTCTTCTAACTTTTCACCATCAACAGGGAAGTATGCATTCTTTACTTCTGCAACTTTTTCTTCGAAATCAGTTACGTCTGTAAAGTCAATACCTTCTGCTAATGACTCAAGTTTCTCTCTTTGTGATTCAGTTAGGTCTTCACCTGCCTGTTTCACGATGTTGCCTCTTTTGAGAGTTTCCAACTCTTCAGTGATTTCCATATTCTTGGATACTTCACCGTCAAGTTTTTGTTCCATCTCATCGAGACGATTTGCGAGTTCATCAATAACATCATACTTGTCTTCAGGAACATCAACGTAGTGTTCTACGAATAATGTTTTTAATCCTTCGATAAAGTTTTCAGTCATTTCTGACCTCAAACCTCTCTCAATTGCGAGTTCGTTTTCTTTCGTCCACTCTTCAGCACAATATGTTAGATACTTGTCAACTGCTTCCGATAGGTCGCCTTTAACTTTTTCTACTGAGGTTTTTAATTCTTCTGAGTATTGTGACTCTAGTTCTTCTTTTATTTCTGAAACCTTTGAAGAAACTGCAGCCTTAAAGATTGTTTTTGCTTTTTCAGCATTTTCTTCTGAAAGTTCTAAAGATTCAGAAATCTTTGATAGGTCGTCATCTACCTCGATTTCGACTAATGAAGATTCTAGTTCTGCAGAAACTTCTTCTTCAACTTCTGATTCTTCTTCAGTTGAAACTTCTTCTTCTACTTCTTCTTTCTTCATTTTTTTCATATACTCTGCAACTTCCTCTTCGTCCATACCTTTAAGTGTATCTACGATTTTTCTTGCAGTTTCTGCCTTTGTCAAACTTTCGTCAACTTCTTCTTCCGATAATTTACCGAAAGCAGTTTGAAGTTCTTCCTTAGTCATTTCCTTCATATTGTTGACGATAGCCTTGATAGATTCCATTTTTGAAGATTTTACTTCGTCTTTCTTAGACTCTGCCTCATCTTCTGAAACTTTTTTCAATTTTGGTTGACTGTCTGCACTACCAGCATTTTTTTGTTGTGCATCACCTGATACAGGTTTCACATTCTCTGCTGATTTTACTGAGTCAACTGCCTTGTCAACAGGATTTTCTTCAGGTTTAACGACTTCAACTTTACCGCTTTCAATTTTTTCGGCATCAGATGAACCTTGTTTGACTGGTTTTGAATCACCTTTTTCAGCTTTAGAATCAGGTTGTCCTGCCTCTAATACTGTTTCTTGGTTGTTTTCTAACTCTGCCATTTTTTTCTCCTGTTTGAGTTTACTTTTATATTTATATATTATAGGTTCTCAACAAACTCTTTCCAAAGTTTGAGTTTGGTTTCCTCTAGTTGATTTAACTTAGCAGACCTCATTTCGTTCTGCATTTTGTCAACTTGCATTGCTGTAAGTATACCGTTATTATATACCCACTCAGTTCCTTCCATAATTCCATTGACAAATGCCTCAGGAGCGGAAGGGTCTGCGACTATGTCACCTGCTGTTGCAAGTTGAAAGTCGTTTTTAACATATTGAGCGCCACCCTTTTCTTCTAGTGAACCTAAACCTCTAGAGGATACACCCAACTTCGCACCATCATCAATCAAATTTCTAACAATTTGACCGTTTGGTGTTGATAAAATCTTTGCACGTCCCACAAAATTGTTACCATCTTCTTCTAATTTGGTAATTAAGTGAGACACTTTGTCTAAATTAATTGTAGGCCCATCGGGATGACCTAATTCTCCGAAAGCACGGTCTTTTTCAACAAACTCTTTTACATATCTGCTGACTTCTTTTTGCATCACTTCTTTAGGATACACTCTACCGTTACGGTTTTTAATTTCGGATTGCATGAATACGCCTTCAATGAAGTATTCTTTTTGTCCTTTTTCGTTCTCCTCTATGATGACTGGAGAAACACCGTAATCGTTAAACTCTGATATTAATTTCATTTCGTATTTCCTCTAATGATATCCCTTCGTTAATCATTTCATTCATCATGTTTCGGATATGTTTAAAACTTTCTTTTGCGACTTTTACACTAGGAAAATCCTCGTCTAATAAGTCATTGTTTAAAAAGATGTTTACGTTTTTACCTTCTCTAGCATATACAACGTTAACTACCTCTTCACCCAATCTGAATGAGTCTCTTTCTAATATAAAGAACTCTTCAGGTATAGATGTCACTGACTCTCTCAAGTCATTCATAACATCTTTAAAATCTCTCACTGGTCTGTCTCCACCTCAGGTGTAGGATTATCTATCCAGTCTACTTGCATTTCGACACGTTTCATGTCTACTGCTTCTGCAGACTTTTGTTTAATACCAGTGAAGATACTTTCCTTTGCACCTTCTAATTGACCTGCTTCTATTTGGTCAACAATTTTTTTACTTATTTCACTCATTTATTAAAAACTCCCAAATCCATCATCATCCATTCCACTATCATCATCTGACTTTTTCTCGTCTTCAATCTGACCGTCAATGATTTTGATGTCGTCTTCTGTTTGTCTTAGCACATACTTTCTCACATATTCGTGTGAATAGTATTTACCCACATAATCAACTACCTGACCTAATGTATCTAATCTCTCTCTGAGAATTTCTGCATCCTTCAACTCAGTGAAGTGGTTATCAGTAGCAAAGTTAAACTGCATGAAGTCCTTCATATTGTCGAACTCTTCTGCAGTTACAATCTCTTTGAGTATTAATTGTGTTCTAAGAACATCAATAAACACTCTTGCAAACTTCTTCTGAAGTCTGTTTGTGAACTTATTAAATTTAAGTTCATCTCTATCAATCTCGGATGCCTTACCTAGGTTAAACCCATTATCAGACTCCATTCTTGATACTGGAACGTTTAATGCACGATATAACTTCTTCTTGAAGTATTCTATATCTTCAATCTCTGAAAGGTTTTGACCACCAGGCAGAGTTGAGATTTCCGTTCCTCTACCACCTTCTCTTCGTGGTAACCAAAAATCTTCTAGCATAGACATATGTTTTCTGTCGTCTTTAATCTCACCAGTTTGAGCATTATAGACTAACTTATTTCTATACTTATTCATGACATCTGCAAGGTATTGTTCTGCTTTTGCCTTAGGTAAGTTACCTACGTCAATGTAGAAGATTCTTCTTTCGGGTGCTCTTGATATTCTGTAAATAACAAGTGCATCTTCCATCATCGACAACTGATTTGCAGTTTTCAATGCCTTATGCAAATATCCGACTACAACATTCTTAGTGTAGTCTAATAAACCTGAAGTAGTATATGTTACTGCTTCGGGTGCAATCCTTACTGAGGATGCTTCAGTTGAGGTTCCTTTTGCGAAACCTTTATCATTAAAGATGTAAAACTCATCAATCTTTTTGATGATATCTACACCACTTTTTGGGTCTTTCTTTTTTTCTACGTTTCTAACCTTCTTAATTTTAAGAGGGTCAATCATACGTAAGTCAACGATACCTGCCTTTGGTCGTTTGCTGTCAACGACTTTATGGAAGTAAATCCTTCCATCGACATACCACTTTCTGAAGATTTCATGAGAGTTCTGATTGAACTTCATTTTAGATAGGAGAAATGCGAACTCGTCTTGCACCTTATTCTTGATGCTATCAGAGAGTTTCACATCTCTGAGGTCGAGTGATACAATCCTATCTGAAGTGTCAGAAGTGATACACTCATTAACTATATCTTCGATTGCAGAGTCACACTCTGGCACCAAAGATATTTGACGGTATCTTTCAATGAGGTCAACCTCAGTCTTGATACCACCTTCCATGTCGACATAAGAACCATATGCAGCACCCGTGATATAACCCGCCTGTTGTTGGATGACGGGAGTCCCATCATCCTCAACGGGTGGCACGAATGATTTCGCATTCGATACTTGTGTCGTTCTCAACTCGTCTTTTTTACGAGTAATTTCAAACCCAAAAATTTCCATACTAATATTTATACCCCAAAAAGAGGGTATAACTCACTATTTTTAAAGAACTCTTTCCCAGTGAGAGAATTCAAATGTTGCCTGGAAAGTCTCAATTGCAGTCGCCTCTTCTGATGAAAGGTCGATACCAGCAATAACACTTGGGAACATATTGAAGAATTCATATCTCGCAAGGACTGAGTCGTCTTTGTGTAATTGTTCTACGAAAGCACGTGATAAAAGGTAGTCCGTGTTTAGCGCACCATCACTTGTTCCGAAACCTTGTATTTCTTCTTGCCATGCTTCTAAAGCAGTTCTTGAAGAAAACTCTACGTCATTCATGATTGTAACGTTCCAAGGTTCAAAAGTTCTATCTCCAGCGAGTTTTAAAACTTGACCTCTAAAAGGAACGTTTACAGTCGATAAATTTGCAGCAGGAATCTGAGCAGCAGTGCATAAAAACTCAATCTTTTCTCCCGCTCTTGGGATAAAGACTCTAAATCGGTTTGCTCTTGGGCCACCTCCGATTAATTGTGCTTTAAATTGGTCTATTGTTGCCATTTTTTACTCCTATTATACTGCACCGTAAATTTCTTCAAACTCTACACCACTTCTTGCAGCGACAAAGTTCAAGGTTATGAAGTTAATTGACCTAGCAGGTTTGACAAAGATTGAACATACAAATTCATTTCTGTCAATTACTGAATCAGTGTTATTTGTTTCGTCACAAATTACTGAGAAGTCAACTAATCCTCTTCTGTTTTTAACGTCTCTTAAGAAAGGTTCTACTGCAGCTCTAAATTGTGCTCTTGTGAATGCATCGTTGAATTCAAAGAGTTGTGCTTTAGCAGCAGTTGCGATTGCTTTCTCTAAGACTATGAATAATCTTCTAACGTTTATTCTGTCAAAAGCAGATGGTGTTGAAAGACCTGTTTTGTCTCCAAATAATACAGTTCCTTGGCCTGGGAATGTGCAAATTGGGTTAACCCTTGCACGATACAAGTCGTCTCTTGAACCTTTTTGTGGGTTAAGAGCAAGTTTTGTAATTCCTAGATATTGTCCTCTTGAGAAACCAGCAGGTGAATACCATGGGTCTTGTAAGAGGTCTGACCTTGCCATGATACCAGCGGTATGACCGTTGCCTGGAATCCAGCAATATTTGTCGTTGTATCTATCGTATTGATAGACCCAACCTGACTCTAGAACTGCATATGATGAAGAAGATACTGAGTTGTAGTCTGCAAGAATGTTTGATACTTGTGTTGACTCAACTGCGACACCAACTACTGATGCACGTCTTGGTGATGCAATCACCATACAGTCTTTTCTTCCTTCTGCGATTAAAATTAATTGGTTAACGATTGTGTTGTGGTCTGCCAAAATGTCTTGGTCTGTTCCTGAACCGTTATCTGTTCTTGTTGAACCAGTGATTAAGAATGAAACGTCTGATGTCTCTCCGTCACCAAAGTGGTCTGAATATGCACCGTATTTTTGTCCTGCTGTTGGACTTCTACCGTCAGCACCGTTTGCAAGTGAATTTGCAACTGGTAATGTTGGTTGAGTGAATGCAGTTCCTACTGCAGTTCCTAGTGTTCTATGTTCTCCACTTGATGAATAGATATCTGTTGAATGACCTGACCACCATACCCACTGAGAGTCTCTTGCGATAACGTCTCTATAGTAGTTTGATTGTCCTTGTGCATTCTTGGCGTCTGATGCTAATGAACAGAAACCGTGTGTTTCTAAAATCTCGCCTGGTGTTCCTGAAATTGTTCCATCTTCATCAACAACAACTACGTGAACTTCATCATTGATTGCACCAGCAAGTTCTGCAACTGCAGATGTGCCTGGTGCTTTATCAAAGTTTGCATAATATTCCCATTTTCTAGAAACGTTACCGTCATCGGAAACTGCCTCTTGAAGTGTTTTTGATGGTGAATTTAATGCTTCGATTGATAAAGTATCATGGTCTGTTGAACCCGAAGTGTCGATTGCAGTAACTTTATATTCAGTAGAATGTCCAGCAAATGTAATAATGTCACCAACGATAAAGTTTGCACCTTCACCTTCGGTTACTGTTACACTTGAAACACCAGCAGTTTGGTTTCCCTCAACTGCAGCAACGTTATCTTGTGAATAAGCGTTAGGTGTTGAACATAATGATACTTTTAATGAGTTACCTAATGCACCAGCGAATCTTGCAGTCCATTGTCCTGCTGTTCCTGATGAACTACCACTTCTTAGGGTATCTACGTAGTCGTCATCTCCTTTGATTAATAAGTCAACGTCACCACCACTATTCGCATTGAATAGACCAGTTGAGTTGATTCTTACTACTCTTAAAGACGAACCATATTTCAAGAATGACTCTGCTGAAAAGAAGTCCTCTGCCCCAGCGTTTGAGTCAGCAGGTTGAAAAAATACATCGACCAAGCCTTTCGCATCTGAAACTGTTACAACTTCATCAACAGGGCCCCATTGGAATGTCCCAGCAAAAGCACCCGTAGTGCTTGAAACTGCTGGCACAACATTTGTTAGGTCAATCTCTTTGACCTGAACGCCTGGTGATACTTGAAATGCCATACTTTTCTCCTGTTAATGTAAAAAGTTTGTTTTACTGTTATATTTATAACTTTCTATATTCTAAGACTATCCGTTTTCCATATGGAACCATCGGTCACCCTTTGAGTCAACAAAGGAGGTATTTTGTCCGTTTGCTTCGTGTTTCCCAAAAATTCCCACGGGTAGGATATCATCTTCTATTAATTTCTGTTGTTCTGAGTAGAGGAGGTCTTTAACTTTAGTGTCTGTTAAGTGAACGAAAAACTCTGTTGTAATGAACCATGAAAACAATACACAATTCATAACCATATCATCATTATAACCTTTATCTGCCTCAAACGACATCCCTTTATTTATGAAAGTCATAAGTTCAGTAATCGTGACTCTGTCAATCAAACTTAACCTATTTTCTTCCAAAATCTCTTTGAGTGTAGAACAACCAATTCTTTTAATCTTTTTGGTCATCTTTACACCAATATCGTCTGCTTTTGTCATTCCTTGGACAAAAACATTGTCGTATTCTATATCATAGTGTAATTGTTGTGCAACCATAGCACCTTCTGCATTGTTTTCTATGATAACTAATGCTTTGTTATATCCAGTTGCATACTTGTTTATGATATCAGGTAACAACATAGGGGATACCATATTGTCTCTGTATGTTGCAACTTGTTCAAAAATCTCTGTTGAGGTGTCAAATATCGTAAATGTAGAATAGTCTAAACCTCTACCTTGTGATACGTCCACCGTGCATATGTAAGTGTGACCTTCAACTGGTCTCTTATACATTATAAAATTGTCTCTAGACCACTCACCATCCCATGCTTTTAGACCGAGAAGTGTATTACTGTTGATAAGTGTATTACCAGTTCCTAAGAAACTGTTACCATATTCTTGTTCGAATTGTGCTTCTGAAGTGTTTGCAATAGTCTCTGTTTTCCATTCTTCGTCTCTTCCAGGCACATCATACCAATTAATAAGGAATGATTTGTATTCTGATTGTTCATGAACTGCTGACTCGTATATCTTATGAAACATATTACCCACACCGTTTGCAGTTGAGGTAATAATAACCTTCGAGTCTTTACCTGAGGTAACCACGGGATATGTTGCAGTATAGAATGTCTCTGCATCATCTACGAATGCAAACTCATCGAGGTATAGTAGGTTGATTGACAATCCACGAATAGAACTTGAAGAAGTTGCAGCTGCAACGACCTTACTATCATTCGCAAACTCAATCGAGCCTTTGTTAAGAATTTTAACACCAGGCTGTAAGAAAAATGGAACAGACTCTAACATGGTTACGATACGTGCAATCATTTCCCTTGCAATTGCACCTTTGTTAGCAAGAACTGCAACTGTTATTTCAGGTTTAAATAATAAAAACCATAAGAGATATGCACAAGATGTGATTGATTTACCACTCTGACGTGATGCAAGAACGACACTAAATCTATTGTCATTGTAGTGATTGATTAGATTTTCTTGATATCCACGAAGTCTAAAAGGAACCATACCTTCATCTAGTGATATAATTTGTGTATAATTTTCGATAAAATGTGTAGGGTCTTCAGAACACTTCATGTATTCTTGCATCTCTTGTTGAGTGTATTGTGTTTCAATACCTGCTCTTTTTACAAGAGTGTTACCGAGATATCCTTCGTTTTTATTGAGTGTCATCTTTTTTAGACTTCTTCAGAAACTTCTGTAGTTCTGATGTAGAACCAACATATAAATGATTATGTTGTGTTCCTATCTTCTGTTCGTCTTCCTTTTCTAAATCTTTAATTTTCTTTTGAACATCTAAGAGTTTCTCTGCAACATCGGCAGTAGTCCTTAGAATCTGTCCAGCGACCTCATAAGCACGTGGATTTTCCATCTCTTTAGATAGTTCAAGGATTCCATCCAATGCATCCTGACCACGTTCTACGAGGTTGTAGAGGTTCTCTCGTGCATACTTGTAGTCCGTTTCGATGTTATCTGAACGGGAAGGGAGTTTAACAACCTTTGCTTCTTTTTTGATTTCGCTGTCGATATCTAAAAGGTTATTTAATTGTTTGTCTATATCTTTTGGCATAATTAACTTGAATCACTTGTTGTATCCTCAGAGTATGTGGAATCAGCACCGTCATCATAAAAACTCACTGTTTCTGCAACCACAAACGTATCGGATGGGTCTACAGAACCTACAAATTTAAGTCTAGTGTTTGCATCTAAAGTTACAGCACTAGACAATCCAACTGTCAATCTATCTTCAGAGATACTTGAAACAGTAGGATTTGTCGATAAGTTTGTTCCGAATACTTCATCGTTTACACTTATCTTACTATTTATTGCACTTGCAAAAGTCACACTTGTGTTATTAGAAACTGCATTTGATGTTTCTAAGAAAGCAGGTTCATAGTGTTTAACTTCTTTTACTAGACCACTGTTATCTATTTGTGTAGATGTAAATCCAGCATTAACACCATCTGTAATGTAATCTCTTTCAATAACTGAATTGATGATACCACCAGTGTATACAGGGCCGAAGAAGTATAACTTCATATCAAACTCCATTGTATATGTTATCACTCTCCTTGTTAAAAAGTCTGATTCGTATTCATCACTGTAAGATACACTTTTTAAAATGATTGGAACGTCTCTAGTGTCCGACATATCATCAATCATTTTCATTGCAACTGTATATTCAGGTTGGAAATATGGTAAAATTTGTTCGACAATTTGTAATGCATCATGCATATTTTTTGCAAGAATGTCTAATGTAAATGATAAATTGTAAGGTGCTGGATTGTATTGATACTTTCTATTACTTCCACCCGTCTCTAAGGTTGTTTTACTATGTCTTATAAGTTTGTTTTGTTGTCTTGCTTGGTCATATTCAAACCCACTTAACTGAAATGCCATACGTGGTAATGAGATTGCACTTCTATTACCATCATTTAGATTTGGTTCCTCTGCAAGTCTCTGTAGAAACTTTTGTTTTGGGCCGTATGAAATAGGAACTAATTGTTCTGTTAGAACAGTTCCATCGTCTTTGATTTTTTTAACTTTGATATTATTAAAGAGTGTTCCAAAAATAGATACACTTCTTTTAATAGTTTCATTATAAAAATGGGTTCCAAACATTATGTAACCTCACCGAATGGATTTGTCTCTGAGAAGTCTAAGTAGTTATCTGCTTTTGTTTCAAAGTCTTTATTATCTGCTTGTGGGTCGTTTGTCATATCCATCACATCATCAATCGATGTAATTTCTCTTGCAGTTCCGTTTGCACCAGTAATCGTATCACCAACTTGAAGTGTTCTAGTGTTATCTTTTATCATAAGTTTTCTAGTTGAAGGTGTCCAACTTACAACCTCTCCAACCGTTGTAGTTACACTATCTATGACTGTTGTGATGTTTTCATTGGCAAGATAATTACCGTCACCACCAGTGTAAGAACTTGCAAGTGTCACTCCGATTTGATATGCTTGTTGGTCTTCTATTAAATCTATATTGATATTTCCAGTATCGAAATCTTCTCCACTGTATTCGAACAATTCACATTGTAGTTTGAATACGAATAGTTTACCAACTTGATAGAAAGGATTCTCGTGTTCTACAAATTTAATTTCGAACATAGAACCACTTAAAGGGAAGTAAATCAAGTCTCCTTCGTTTGGTCTTAGTGATGTTGCAAGGTTTGAATCTAAGGAAATGAACCTTTCCCATGAACGTAGAGATATTATAAAGGTTGCTTGGTCTCTTACTTCAATACCAAACTTAGACATGAGGTCTCCCTCACCCTCAAATCCTTCTGTATTTTCAATATACATTTCGACACTATATGAATCACCAAACTTAGATTGTATATCTTCTCCAAAGATGGAGTCTTCTTCTACAATCTCTCTTGGTAGATAAAAGGTCTCATGTCCATACATTCTCAAAGACTCAACTACTAAATCCTCGTAAAGGTGTTGTTCAGTTTGAACTGCATGGTTAAAAAATACGTTTGTTGGCATAATATTAACCCATCATGTCCATGACTGGCATTTCAAAATTCAGTCGGGACTCTTCTTCTAATCTTGTAATCTCTTCTTGTGCTTCCTGTTTCATTTGAGACCCATCTAATGTTACACCCCCAGGCAACTGTATACCTTGGAATTTAGAAAGGTTTTCACCCCATTGATACTTGACTAATGCAGTGCAATATTTTTTCAACCACATATCATTGTAAATATCAGTGAAGTCTGTTGGGTCTAGTTTTCTATAACACTCGATAATGATATACTCATCTGCATTTATATTACGAGTGTTCATATCAAGATACAATCTATTCATATGTGTATTATATCTGATAGGTTGTTGACCAACAAGCATTTGGTCTAACAAACTGATATGTTGTTGTATCATTGAGTATTGTAGAATGTTTGTAGATGTTAAATCATAGATATCATTCAATCTTAGTTGATATCTAAGGTCAAACATGTTAAGATTGTGTTTGTCGTTGAACGGGAATATGTTTATAACTGATAATACATATTCAGGTAAGACAATATAATTGTTTTGTTGTTTAAAAGTTTCATCAGTATACGCATGAGTTCCCGCTGCACTTTCAGTGAAGTCTTCATCACCTCTCATTGCAGTTAATTTATCTGACGTAAGTTGATGTTTGAGATACATTTTGATAGAACCATCATAATGATACTCACGAAAATATTGTAAACCTTCGTCTATTCTGTCGTCAAATTGGTCGTCATCGACATTGATTTCAAGAACAGGGGCACCAAGTTTTCTCTTGATGTATTCTTTTAATCCTGCTTTGCTGTTTGGTTCTGCCATAGTAAGTTCTCCTCTTACTATTTATACGTTTTTTGAACCTATTCGAAGTATGTCTTAGTTTGAAGTTTGTCGATTTTCTCGTCTATTCTCTGAATAGAGTTAAGAATTCTTTCGAAATCTTGTTCGACTTGGTCACGTGTTACGTAATCTTTAGCGATTTCTTCTCTTGTTTTATTAATAAGAATGTCGATACGTTTCTGTTCTGCTAGAAGAGACCTCACAAGAAATCCTGCTGGAACCACTATGAGTGTGATAATAATATCCCAAAGTAAATGAGGTTGTAAAGTTATTTCTTCCATACAACTATTTAGAAGATTGGGTTCCCTCTCTCGTCCAAATCAAAGACAAATTCATCAGGATTGTAATTTTCTATTTCACCAGCATTTGCAGTAGGTGTATCATAGTGCATTTCTATATTGAATGATACACTATACCTATCCTTTTTAGTAGGATTAGGTTCTACCATATGCATAAGTCCACTAGGAAACAATACAAGTTCTCCACTTTTTGGGTCAAAGTCCCAACTTGTAGCACCTCTTGGAGAGTGTGGAAAGTCTGCAACTACCTTTGCATGTGTATCAACTGCTGTAAAACATCCTTCGTCACCATCTGCATGAATATAGAATACACCACTATACCAACAACCATTGTGTAAGTGTGGTTTGTTCCATGCAAGGAAATCGTTTATGTTTGCCCAACAATTACCTAATCTCATATGTGCGATTTGTGGATTCAAACCATGAAAAGGAAACACTTCATCATAAAATAAGTGTTCAATTCTATTGATTAGTTTTTGAAATATCGGAGAGGACTCACAACCATCTTTAGATTGCCAACCAGTGTATGCATTTGAGAGTTGTCTACCCACTGGGTCTCTTTTTCTCATTGCATCCATTTCATCTTTTAACATACCCAAGTATTCTTCAGAGACACCTCTACTATCATCCAATCCTTCTTGTAAAAGATTTCTATGAAATACGTGTGTTGGAAATAATAATCTAACTGCCATCTTCTTCTCCTTGGTGGAAAGGACATTCGGGTGGTGGACTCTCTTCATTAAACATTTTACCTTTAGGTTTCCAATATCCCTTTCCTCTATATGGCCCAAAGTTTCTTACAGTCTCCTCTTCCATTAATTGTCCCCATTCTTGCATCGATTTACTCGTAGGTGTGTCTTCAAACTCTGAGGAACCTGTCCCACGATTATCTGTCCATGACTTATGTGTCTTAACTGTATAAGTTGCATTCCATGTTTCTCTTTTGAATGGAATGATTTGCACTAGAGGTGTTCCTGATTTGATAACAAACGAATGGTCTACCTTAGGATAAAAAATTATTTGTGCATTGTCCATACCAACATTAAAGGTGTCGGTATCAATTATACCTTGCCATGTTGCAAAATATTTATTCTGAAATAAGAAAGGGTCTAGATAAAAACAAGAATAGCCTGGAGGTGTTTTTACATTCCATGCATTTCTCATTTTAAATGCATCCTTTATCTGACTTCCTTTACCTAAGTATTCGAATGCATCTGCAAATTGAGTTGTAGGATGACTACGTGAATGATAATCTTGACCACTAGGGTCGAATGCTGCAACTTTAGTTGTCTCTCCATCATCTTCAGGATTAGTTCCATTGATAACTTCTATATCTCTATTTGCAGTTATAATCCATCCACTCTTTAACCAATCATCCATTGCTGGACAAGCACGAATTGTTTGTTGAACTTGTCCCTTGTTTAATTCTGCAACTTTAATATCTTTCCACCATTCAGGAACAATATTCTTCGCAAGAACTGGTTTAAAGTTCTTTACGGTGTCTGCATCATACGTGTGAAAATCTATCGTTGGCATAAAAAAATTCTTCCTCGTCAACTAGTCTTACTTCGTCTCCTCTTAAAACTAATGACCTTCTATCTATATATCTTGCAGACGGATGAGGTGCATCAGCACCATGTGGAATCCTACCATCAAACATAATTAATCTGTTTGGTTTAAATTCTATTTCTGCTATTTGATGATTCTTGACATGTTCATCACGTCCATCAATTCCTCTTTGATGTTCATCGTATAATCTCAATGAACCACCCCACTTTGGATTCCAATATCTATTTGGATAATAAAGAAATGATATATTCCATTCATCATGGTCTTCACAATCCGAATGAGTAGTTCCTTGTAAACCTTGAGTTTGAGAATTAAGTCCCATATACTGAAATCTTACCCACTTAAAACCAAACTCAGTTTGAACTCTTCTATTGAAATACTTTGCAAATAAAACATCCGACTGAGACATCCCGTCTTCTATTCTTCCATCACCTCTAAAATATGTTGCACCCCAAAACTGGTGATGAGGTAATCCAGTTGGACTGTCAGCATTTACTTGATTAGTCTTTGACCATATACTACTTTCAGAAATCTGTTTATCAAAATGATGCCAAAGTTCAGGTGCAAGATAATCATCTAAAACATAGATGTCTTTTAACGGCAACTCTTTTATTTTAAAGGGTTTGTCTAGATAGACGACTTCCATTCCCTACCTCTCATGGTCGGGTAATGTCGTTGGAACTGGTAATTGATTTATATAATCATCTAATGGTTTTAAATGGTCTTCTCTAGTTGCAAAAATTTCATTAACAAGTCCATCATAAATTACATATTGTGCATCAGCATATTCCATTACACGTCTTGCATTTGACCTATAAGGATGGTTAGAACCTTCCCTACCAGCAAATGTAACTTCAGTTAAATCATCAAAACCATACTTTTCAGTAAACTCTTTGATGTTTAATTTTACATTTTGATTCAAATCTGAAACAAATTGATTGTTAAGTGTTACACCGATTGGTGGTTCTGAGTTTGCAATGTATTGTTCAATTAATGTTTTTTCGCCATCTGTTAGAGGTCTTTTTTCGTTATCATCCCAACATTTGCTATAGTCATAATTTTCAATGACAACTTCAATATCATCGTATACCAATACGTCATAATCAAAACCTAATTCAGGTTTGTCTACGTTTTCGTAATCCCACTCTAAACCGTTTGGTTTTCTGATAATTAATTGATTATTTTCTGTATAGATTAATCTGTTCATACTTTATTATACCTCAATTTACCTAAAAAGGCAACATTGTTTTAAATCTTTTATAGTCTTCTAAATTATTTATGTGACTAGAATCCATCCCATCTATCCACGGCCCACCTCTTGTATAATGAATACCAGTGTAATCCCACTTCACTTCAGGGTCATCGTATCCTTCCACAAATATATATTTCTCAGGAATCTTACTTATTTTATCAGTCCATTCAAACTGATGTAATTGAGCACCAGTCCAAGTGTTTACAACTTCAGGTGTCAACTTCTTACAATCGGGATGACCATTATTAAAGAACATCATAGATGACCAAAGTTTACATGGATAGTCTATATTCACTTCACCATCAAACTTAGTTTCATCATGTTTCATTTGTGGATATTGAATACATGCAACTGCATCATCAGGATTTAGGTAATAAAACATGGTCAAAGGATTCTTCTTAAATATGAAATCATCATCGATGAACAAACTAAACCCTTCATAGTTTTCTAAGTAGGGGATTAGAAATCTGCTGTATGTAAACCATGTAGATTGATTCTCATAAGGTCTAGTATATTCGGGAATCTTAGATACATCTAAAAATTTTATCTCAGGGTTGAATGTGCTGTAGTCTACTAAATGACCACCACCAATAGACTTTTTAATAGTAAACTCTAAAGACCTCTTACATATTTCTTCTAGATTATTATGATTACTATCGTATCCTATGTAAATGTTTAAGGGTTTACCTTTTGCAAGTCTTGTAACCTTTTCATTATGAGCATATACATATTTTCTAAAGTCTATACTACTCATATCACATTGAAATTCTATAGTTTGATTAGTCCAACACAATGACATATTATCATGAGCAGAATTTTCTTTATTGTTTACTAACACTTTCCAATATTCGATAGTTTCATCAAGTGTCATAGATTTTACATGTTCTAATTGATTGAAAGTATCCCATATCAACATTTCCATGTTTGGGTCTTCCATTTCTTCAAAGACACCTGACCTTACACTGCCTGGATGAACTCTTAATTGTGTTTTACCACCAGCGTTTGTAGTGTAACCTTGAATAGGATTCCACAATCCATCTTTCTGAATACTTTGAACTAACCAGTGTGCTTTTGCAGAGTGATAATACATTGACTGAACACTCTGTTCAAAATTATCTGCAACAAAATCACCTTCATTTAATTCTTCTCTAATAATATCTACCATGGTAACTTGTTCACCATCTAGATTAGAAGTTTTGAATTTTGCTGGAACTACTGAACCTGGCATATCAGGGTCGGGTTGACCTGAAGTGTATACTTGTGGTAGAAATCTATGATATGTATTACACTGAAACTGAAGACCGTTAAATGTGATGAGTTTATCATCTCGTCTCATTTGTTCAATGTCACCCCACTTTACCAAACGAAGTTTAGGCATTTGATTGAACATCCACTCCCACATTTTATATGTTTCTGAATCTTTTGTGAAAGTGTTTAGATTGAGAGAACCTAAATGAAATTGTTCTGCAGAGTGTCTATGTTGATTTTCTGCAGACGTTAAATCAGGAAATCCATCGGGAAATTTGCCAATGAGTTCCTCTAAGGTTTTGATTTTATCCATAATATACTCCGTTCACTTATTTAGTGAACTATTTTAAGATGATACTGGAGTTCCAGGCCACGATTGTGTTAAGGAACCATCCCATCTAATCACTGGTGTTCTACCTTGTCTTGCGTATGTAGCAGGTTGTCTGTTTTGATACGTGAAAGGATTCTGACCTTGTCTTGCATAAGTCGAAGGTTGTCTGTTCTGATATGTGAACGGTGTTCTACCTTGTCTATCATATGTGACTGGTTGTCTATGTTGATAAGTAAACGGTGTTTGAGCGTTTCTTATGTTAGGTTCTTGACCATTCACTGGGTTTCTATAGGTAAACGGTGACCTATGTTGATATGTGAATGGTGTTCGACCCGTTCTTTGATACGTAACAGGTTGTCTATGTTGATACGTAAACGGTGTTTGTCTATTACGTATATTTGGTTCTTGACCATTCACTGGATTTCTGTATGTAAACGGTGACCTATGTTGATACGTAAACGGAACCCTATATGATACTGGATTCTGATAAATTACAGGTTGTCTGTTCTGATATGTGAACGGTGCCTGTGCGTTTTTAATTGTTGGTTGTCTACCATTTACAGGGTTTCTATAAGTAAACGGTGACCTAAAGTTATATGTAAACGGAACCCTATATGATACTGGGTTTCTGTATGTGAATGGAGACCTAAAGTTATATGTTGAAGGTTGTCTCGCATTCGCAATGTATGGAACCCTATAAGATGCTTGATAAGTGAATGGGTTTCTTGCGTTTGCAATATATGGAACCCTATAAGATGCTTGATAGGTAAACGGATTTCTAGCATTCCCGATTACAGGTTGTCTAGCATTTCCTATTACTGGTTGTCTTGCGTTACCTATTGCCATTTTTTATTCCTATGTTTATATTGCAACTCCAGTTTCAGGGTCTCTAAACCATTTTTCCATATTGTAATAATTTAAAATCCCTTGTCCTTGAGCATCTAAATGAGCCTCACATGCAGTTGCATCAAAAACTCCACTGACAACAAAATTGTCCTTTAGCGTTTTTACTTCAATAGTTCTTGTTTCTCCCAAAAACTCGTAACTAAATTGTTTTATTGCCCACTCTACTGAATCGTTTACTTGTATATCGTCTCGAGGTTCTCCCGTATAAGTTGTTGTTTCGAATGTTAATGACATAATGTTAATACCTATTTAATAAATTTAATTGTAAAATCACCACCAGTTGGGTTGAAGGGACTAGGCCCTGTTGTTACCCATGTCGGTGCTGGGAAACTCATACTATGAGCTGCATTTGAATATGTTGCTAATGGGAAAGCGGTCTCCGATAATCCAGGCGAACTAATTTTAATTTTAGTAAACCCAGCACTTACTAATGGAGTTGGCCCTCCTGGCGATGCAAGGAAAACATTCCAATTAGCGGCTATCATTGCAGGATATGATGGCCCATTTTTCCCTACCATTATTTTATTTGAACCACTGAATAAAGCTCCAGCAGTTGGTGATTGAGGACTTGAACCTAATCCTGATGGATTACCATAAGGAACACCATCAGTAAATCCTATGTAATATGCATATCCACTTGCTGAATAAAGAGTCATTTGTCCTGATAAAGTATAATGAACTGAGTCAAATGTATACGTATACGGTGACCTAAAACTGTAAGTAAACGGACTTCTAAATGAATACGTAAACGGTTGTCTTGCGTTAGCAGGATATGTAGCAGGATACCTTGCATTATACGTGAATGGTTGTCTCGCATTAGCAGGGTATGTAGCAGGATATCTTGCGTTGTATGTAAACGGTGCCTGTGCGTTCTTAATTGTAGGTTGTCTTCCGTTTACTGGATTTCTATATCCAGCAGGTTGTTGAGCATTTCTAATATTAGGTTGTTGAGCATTTACAGGGTTTCTATATGTAAACGGTGACCTAAAGTTATATGTCGAAGGTTGTCTAGCATTTGCAATATAAGGACTTTGTGCGCTACTTGGATTTCTATAAGCAGCAGGTTGTTGTGCATTCCTAATATTTGGTTCTTGAGCACTTACTGGATTCTGATATGTAAATGGTGACCTATGTTGATAGGTTGACGGTTGTCTCGCATTCGCAATATAAGGACTCTGAGCATTCGCAATATACGGATACGGTTGTTGAGCATTTCTTATATTTGGTTCTTGAGCACTTACTGGATTCTGATATGTAAATGGTGACCTATGTTGATACGTAGAAGGTTGTCTTGCCTGTGCAATGTATGGACTCTGAGCATTTGCGATATAAGGATAAGGTTGCTGTGCATCTGCGATATATGGGGTCTGAGCATTAGCAATATATGGATAAGGTTGCTGTGCGTTAGCGATATAAGGTGTTTGACTATTCGCAATATAAGGATACGGTTGTTGAACACTTTGTTGACCTGATGCATCGTTCCACCCTGTAGGTGTTTTAACATAGATTTGGTCAACTGCTTTCCATGTGGATGATGCAGTTTTAACCCATGCACCCTGAGTTGAATTCCAACCAGCGGGTGTTTTAACTTTTTGTGAACCTGAAGCCATATCCTATCTTATCCTTAATTAAGTAATATACTCTTATTTATTAAGAGTATAAAATCCATAAATCACCAACTGCGCCATCACCTGAAGAAGGTGCTGATGTTGATTGATATATGTTTCTCGCTGTTCCACCACTATTTGTTGCGTTTGTGATGGTAATCGCTCCTGATGCAATCGTTCCTACTGAAATATTAGGTGTTCCAGTTAATCCACTTGCATTGGTTGCCAATGTAGCAGTTGCGGCGTTACCCGTGCAAGACCCTGAAGACCCTGATACGTTACCAGTAACGTTTCCAGTTAATGCACCTTCAAAAGAAGTTGCTTTTACGTTGTAAGAACCGAATGTCCATTCATCTTCTGACTCGTCCCAAAGTAATGATACGTTAGTTGAACTTCCTCTTTCGACTTCAATACCAGCATCCTCTGAAGGAGTTCCAGTCACATCGTTGTTAAGAACAACAATGTTATCAGAGACATTAAGTGTTGCAGTGTTAACAGTTGTTGTAGTTCCGTTAACTGTTAGGTCACCTGAAAGTGTAAGGTCTCCAAAAGAAACGTTATCTGATGTTCCAACTGCCTGTCCAATACTTACAGCACCTGAACTGATTGAAACACCAGTTCCAGCAGTAATATGTGCTTGGACTTCTGATGCACTTGGCCCTGTATATGTAATTACACCTGTTGATGAATTATATGCAAGTGAACCGTCTCCACCTGAATCTGTTACTGATACAAGTCCTCTAACTTCTGCATCTGTTCTTTCTGTAAATGAGAAAGCACCTGTTCCACTGTTGTATGATAAATCACCACCAGCAGATACTAAACCTCTGATGTCTGAATCTGATAAACCAGCAAGTGTAAGTGTTCCAGCAGCATCGTCATATGTTGATGTAATGTTTGTTCCACCGACTACTAAACCGTTTACGATATCTTCAATCTCTTCTTCTGTTTTACCTGAAGAGTTAATTGTAAGTGTTCCGTTTGCATCGTCATACGAAGTTGAAATGTTTGTTCCAGCAGTAATTAATGCGTTTACTCTGTCGTCAACTCTTTCATTTGTAAAATATTGATTGGTTGACCCTTCTCCGATATCATCAGTGTCTAGGACAACTGCGGCACCAAGTGATACTGAGTTTGAGTTAACTGTAACAGCACTATTAGTAAGTTTTGCGTTTGTGATAGAACCTGCTAACATAGCATTAGTAATACCACCTTCTTTTACTTGAAGTGTGTCTGAACTTGTTTCGATTGAACTATCATCAACTGATACTGCAAGTGTTACATCACCTGTAGTTCCACCACCTGATAACCCGTCACCAGCAGTTACTGATGTAATATCACCAGTTGGAACCGATGCGACTTGTGAGTCAACGTATGCTTTTACTGATTGTTGTGATGGAAGTGCAGTAGCACTGTTTGATGACATGTCATCTTCATCAGTGATTGGAACGTCAATAACGATTGTATCTGAACCATCATCGTAAGTTGCAGTTGCAGCACCTGTTCCACTTATAATACCACCGATTTTATCTGCGATTGCCTCTTCTACTGCAGAACCTACTGCAGCACCGACCAAATCACCTGATGAGTTGATAACCTCAACACCACCAACTGATAGACCGTTCTTAATATTAAAATTCTTTTCTCCTGCCATTAGATGGTTCCTCCATCAATCTGAACATTTGCAAGAGTTTTTGAAGCAGATGCATTTGATAAATGCGTATCTACTTTTCCTGTTGTGAAATACTGATTGGTTGACCCTTCAGAAATATCATCCGTGTCAATCTGCGATAATGCAGAAGCGACAATTTTACCTGATGATGTGATGACTTCCGTGGAACCAACTTCTAATCCATATTCTATTACAAATTTGTTTTGTGTTGCCATTGTTGTGTCCTATTAGGTTGGATTTGTTAAATCTATACTACTATTTAGAAGATAGTGTTCTTCAAAAAACCTATACTGTTAATAAATTTCTACTTAATTTAAAACTTGTCGAAGATGTTGAAGCAGGTGTAACTCTTAGTCTCACGTTACCTGAATTAGTGTCTACAGATAGTGTAAACAATGAGGTATTTGTGTAGATATCACCGAACTGAGAGAAGTAAGCATTTGATGAATTATGAATTACCATGACTTCACATGCATGATAATTAGTTCCTTGTGATGCTTGTATATGATACTTTGCACTTCTATAACTTAAAAGAGGGAATGTATCTAAATTTACTTCTGTAGTTGCAGTTGTTGTCAAAGTTGCAGTTGCATCCATTCTCAAATTCTGTAATGAGAGTGGGCCGACTGCAGTAATTTGACCAGTTGATTCGATATCTCCTGCTTTAAAATCTGCGTATGCAAATCCACTATCCGAAGTGTCTATAGTGTTTGATGGTTCTGTCTCCAACCCATCAAATAGTTTCCATGTTGAATCACTTGCATCTCTTACAAGGCCAGTGTATTCTGTTGCACCATCTGAAAGACCATCATCATAATTTCCATAGAAACCAATATCTATAATATCACTTGAAGTGTTACCACTTGCAAGTTCCATCATAGAGTCTGTAATAGACATGGTAGTGGAATCAACAACTAAATTAGTTCCTTGAACCGTTAAATCTCCAGTAATTGTAAGATTTCCATCCACGGTTGAGTTTCCTAATGATTGGAAACCTAAGTCCGTGAAAAATTTAGTTTTTGTTGCCATAATACTATTTATACAAAAAGAAAGGGGGACATTACGTCCCCCTTAGATGATTTTTTAAAATCGTTTAAGCGTCTACTGTAGTTCTATCGAACTTTATCACTGTAGATGATGATGAAGCAGGTGTTGCTAATAATCTTAGATTACTCCCACTTATATCTGCATCAAATGTTGCAAGACTTTTTGATTTCAAAGTGCCATACTGAGTTAACGTGACTGCAGAACCGTCATGAACAACAACAATTTCTGTAGAGTGGAAATCACTTCCCTCTGACATTGCAACAACATATCTTGCAGCTCTGAAATCTGCTTTCGCAAATGTGTCGAGTGCAAATTCATCTGTTGCAGTTTTTGTTGCGTCGCCTGATGTTCTGTCCTTCGATTTGACTTTCTTTGTAGTCGTAATTTCATCGTTGTCTACATCGAATTGTATTCCACGAATCAACTCAGCGATTTTAAATGCGTTAGTTTTCGCCATGTTTTACTCCTTATGAAAGTCTAATTTGGAAGGTTTTGAATGTTGTATTAGTATTAGCAGGTGTTACTAACAATCTCATGTTTCCACTATCTATATCACTTGAAAGTGAGAATAATGAAGAACTTGAGAATGCATCACCATACTGAACAAAATACGCATTCGAACCATCGTTAATCAATAATACTTCGGCCGCATGAGTTCCAGCACTAGCATGAGTTGCCATTACGACATACTTAATTGCTTTATTGCCAGTTGCGTTTGAACTCAAGACTTGGTCGGATGTAGTTGCAGTCAATTCACTTGTTGTGAAGAAACCTTGAACTAAATTCGAGATTGAAGTCTGAGCGACCACCTCTAAAACGTCCCCTGATACTGCATTCGCCTGTAATGTAAGTGAACTGGTAGAAGTTCTTGCATAGTCGTCTCCGACTACAAGTTTAATACCGTTCAAGTAAACCTGTTCTAAACCAAGTGTATACGATAAGGATGCTCCGTTATCGTCATTACCTGAGAATAGTGTTTGGTTTCCAGTTACACTATATGTGAATGTTGTAACACCAGTTGATGGCGCATCGGTGAAACTTAATGTTCCACTACCGTTAGTTGATAACAACTGACCGTTTGTTCCATCACTAGTTGGGAAAGTGATTGCATCATTTATAGTTAGAGAGGTAGGGTTAGACCCCACTTCTACAACAGCAGCAGACCCATCATCCTTCTCAGTGTATAACCTACCGTGGTAAGTATTTACCGCTAATTCTCCAAGAGACAAATCACTTGTGCCTGGAGTTGCGTTCTGAGTAGAACTTCTTTTTAATTGGATTACTGATGCCATTTTACTCTCCTATTGATTGGTTGAAATTAATTACTATTAAAATGTCCCACCGTCAATAGCAGTAACTGTCACAGCACCTGATGATACTGTAAAGTTATCTGAGGAAAATGAAGCAATACCTTTTGCAGATGTTGTTGCATCATCGATAGCAACATCACCTGAAGTTACAGTGAAGTAACTACCTGAGAAAGATGCGATACCTTTGTTGGAATCTGTTGCATCTTCAGCAGCGATTGTTATTGCACCGTCAGCATTAGTTACATCGATACCTTCACCAGCAGTTAAAGTTGCAAGTTCCATGTCTCCATTAGAACCATTACCAACCAATAACTCTCCAGCAGCAGGAGCAGCACCGTCTACAGAAGTGATTGAACCACTTAATGCAAGACCTGTTGCTTCTAAACCACCGAATACAGCACTCATTGCTGTTCCAGTAAATGTTGATGAACTATCTGTTGCTGAACTTAATGCAACGAACTTACCTGATGAATCATCTAAACCAAAGAAACCAACTTTAGCAGAACCATCGTTATACTTAAATTTGATACCTCTGTCTAGGTTGTCATCTGATGCATCGTCACCGATTTCAAATACTGGGTCAGCAACTGAAGTAGTTGTTGAGTTTACAGTAGTTGTTGTTCCGTTAACTGTTAAGTTACCTGAAACTGTTAAGTTACCTGAAGCAGATATGTTTGTTGATGTAATATCGTCTGATGTAAGTGTTCCATCAACGTCAACATTGTTAAATGTTACGTTGTCTGATGTTCCAACTGACTGACCAATTGCAAAAGTTGCTGTTTGACCTGAAACAGAAGTTGTTACACCTGTTCCACCAGTGAAAGTGATTGATTGTGAGTCTAAGTCGACTGCACCTGTTCCACTGTCACCTGCCATGTCTAAGTCTTGAGCAGTTACTTGTGAATCAACATATGCTTTAACAGATTGTTGTGAAGGAACTTTAACATCTGAATCAGAAGACATGTCATCTTCGTCAACAAAGAAGTCAATCATACCGAGTTCAACGGCACTGTTTGCGATTGTTACAGCACCACTTGATGCCATTGTTACGTCACCACTTAGTGATACGTTATCAAATGAATCACTTCCGTCATGAACAAGAATTTGTCCTGATGTTGGAGATGAAATATCTGAGTCTGTTGCACCTGCTAGTGTTGATGTTGTTGATAAGAAAGAAAGGTTACCTGAACCATCTGTTCCTAATACTTGGTTTGCACTACCATCACCTGAAGGTAATACGAAGGTCACGTCTGAAGCAAGTGTATCAGGAGATTTCAATGCAACGAAATTACTTCCGTTGTCTGAATCTTCCATTAACTTTAATGAACCACCTGAAGTTGAACCGTTACCAACTTTAAAGTCAGCAGGAGTTGCAGATGAACCATCTACGATATCAGTATAGTATTTACCACCGATTTCGTGTATCGCAGCTGCACCTAAAGAGTCTACAGATTCGATATAAAGTTTTGCACTAGCACCATCATTCGACCTATCTTGCACATACGCTAATTCACCTTCGCTCAAGTCTGAGACTGCTGGTGCCGTTGCTCCTGTGCTTCTTTTAATTTGAATTACTGTTGCCATTTTTATTTCCTATAAAAATTAATTAATTAATGTTTATGACTCTGCACTATTCGAGTCGTGAACCATAATCTAAAATTCTATCCTCTCACTATGAGGGTCGGATTCTCACTGATTGAATCCCTTGATATCCTTGTATTTATAAAACTAAAACGTTCCACCATCTATAGAAGTGGTGGTTGTCCATTTGTCTGTTTCTGCATCGTAAGACAATAATCCATCGTCTGTTTCCGTTGCATTTACGTCTGCAAGTTCATTAATTGATTTAGCAGAAAGGTTTACATTTGATGAAGTGTTTCCAATTGCAACCTGTTTTGCACGTATATTTGTTGCACCTGCTACTCTAGCACCTACTGAACCTGTTGCTCTGTTTAATGTTCCTTTAATATTACTCATAATTACCTCGTTACGCCTGGAGTGACAATTGCTTGTCCTTCTATAACTCTACTAGTTGCACCTCCACTACTAGTGATTGTCAAATCATAGACATATCTACCAGCAGATAAACCTGTTGTTTGGGTGTCTGTTAAAGATAATGTTACTTGTCCTGTTGCTTCTGCAATAGACGTTGAGAAAGTTTCAGAGACAGAAGAAGAACTATATGTCTTTCTTATTTGTGATGATGCAGAATAACCTGATAAGTTTAAAACATCACCAGCAGAATCAGTCACATCAACTGTTATACTGAAGTCTGTTCCTTGGTCTATATATAAGTTTGCAATAATCGCCATATAACTATTTATGCGTTTTTAATGTTTACTTACTGAATTGAGCAGTAGGAACCGATTGGTGAATCTTTTCTACTGTTCCACTATCATTTGTGTAAACTTCGTCAACTTTTCTAACAGTTCCACCGTCATTTACATATACACCTTTAACTTTTGCAACTGGGCCAATAGGTCTTGTAGAAGTGTAATTGACCTGATATGTATAAGGTTGTGCAATAGTGTAAGGAACCTGATAAGGGTTTTGATATATCGAAGGTTGTCTTGCTTGTGCAATATACGGTGTCTGTCTATTAACTGGATTCTGATATATAACTGGTTGTCTGTTTTGATACGTAAACGGTGTTCTACCAGTTACCTGACGTGTATAAGGTGCCTGATGTTGATAGGTTGACGGTTGTTGTCCTTGTCTTGCATACGTATTAGGTTGTCTATTTTGATATGTGAACGGTGCCTGTGCATTTGCTATATACGGATACGGTTGTTGTGCATTCGCAATATACGGATACGGTTGTTGAGCATTAGCAGGATACGGTTGTCTTGCATTCGCAATATATGGTGATTGATAACTTGCTGGTTGTTGAGAAGTTATCTGATAACTTGCAATGTAAGGAACCCTATACGATACTGGGTTTCTATATCCAGCAGGTTGTCTTGCCTGATATGTAGTCGGATGTTGATACGTATGTTGATATATCACTGGTTGTCTATTCTGATACGTAGAAGGTATCTGATTTTGATATATCACTGGATGCTGATAAGTAGCAGGATATGGTGTTTGTTTTTGTCCTATTGCCATTCTCTACCTCCTACTTAATAAATTTAATTGTAAAATCACCACCAGTTGGGTTGAAGGGGCTAGACCCTGTTGTTACCCATGTTGGTGCTGGAAAACTCATACTATGAGATGCATTTGAATATGTCGCTAATGGAAATGCTGTTTCTGATAAATTAGGTGAACTGATTTTAACCTTAGTAAATCCAGCATCTACCAATGGCATTGGCCCTCCTGGCGATGCAAGGAAAACACTCCAATTAGAAGCTATCATTGCAGAATATGATGGCCCATTTTTCCCTACCATTATTGCATTTGAACCACTGAATAAAGCTCCAAGAGTTGGTGATTGTGGTGAACTACCTAATCCTGCTGGATTACCATAAGGAACACCATCAGTAAATCCTATGTAATATGCATATCCACTTGCTGAATATAAAGACATTATTCCTGATAAAGTGTAAAATTCTAAATCATATGTGTAAGTGGATGGGACACTTGCAATATATGTTGCTGTTTGTTGAGCAGATGCTTCATATGGAGTTTGTCTATTTGCAATATATGGACTTTGTTTGTTTGCTGGTTGTTGAGCAGTATACTGAGCATTTGCGATATATGGAACACGATAACCAACAGGGTTTCTATAAGCAGCAGGTTGTCTTGCCTGATATGTAGCAGGGTGTTGATAAGTTACCTGATATATTACAGGTTGTCTACTATTATATGTAAATGGACTTTGTGCCTGATATGTAAATGGACTTTGACCTTGTCTTGCGTATGTAAAAGGTGACCTACCTTGTCTTGCATAAGTCGAAGGTTGTCTTGCCTGTGCAATATAAGGTGTTTGACTATTCGCAATATACGGATAAGGTGTTTGTGCATTTGCAATGAACGGATAGTTCGCATTCACTGGATGTGGATACGGTTGTTGTGCATTTGCAATATACGGACTTTGTGCGTTTACTGGATTTCTATAAGTCGAAGGTTGTCTGTTCTGATATGTAAAAGGTGTTTGTGCATTTGCAATCGCTTGTCTTGTTGCTTGAACGTTTGCAGGCGTTTGACCAATAGCAGGTTGTTGTGCTTGGTATGGTTGTTGGAACGTAGTTCCTATATTTACATAGATTTCATCAGACATATCATACTACAAACCATAAGTGACCAGTCGATGTAGAACCAGCACTTGAAGGTGCAGAAGATACTATTTCATAATCAAGAACTACATTGTCACTATCGGTTTTAACTCCGTTAGATGTATTTACAGAAAAACTTCCTGAACCACTTAATGTTAAACCGTCACCACCACTCAAATATGATTGAACATCTGAGTCTCCGTATTGAGCAGAACCATCTAGTGTTAATGTTCCAGCAGAGTCGTTATAAGTTGCAGTGATACCAGTTCCACCAACGATTAATGCACTGACTCTATCGTCAACTCTTTCGTTAGTGAAATATAAATTGTTTGAACCTTCAGTGATACTATCTGAGGTTGTTGAATTGTCAGCAGGTTCCCAATACTGATTTGCGTTATCCCATACTAGAATTTGACCTGCTGTTGGAGTTGTGGTATAATTAACATCATCAAAGAAGTTTAAATCTTTACCACTCATTCTTGAGTCTACCCTTGCATCAGTATAATACAAATTACTGCCTTCTGTCAAGTCTCCTGTATCATGGTTTGCAATACTTGAAACTGTCCCCGTGACATCTCCAGTGAGGTCACCAGTGACATTTCCAGTGAGGTTACCAGTAAATGATGTAGAGGTGATTGAACTAAATCCTGTTCCTGTTCCACCTGTAATAGTTGCAGTTCCATCTGTTAAACTTCCACCAGTTACAGCACCACTGAATGTTGCCGCAACACCTGAACTAATAGTTCCTGAGTTGATAGATAAAGTTCCATCTGTAATTGTTGGAGCAGTAAATGTTCCACCCGTATTAAGTTTTAAATTACCATCTGCAAGTGTGTTACCAGCAAGTTCAATATTAAAATTAGACGAATCTGATAATGCAGTTGTTCTGTTACTTCCATCACCATTTAATATTATACCACTATCGTTTGTATTATAGATGGATTGTGCAGCAGTGTTAGTAAAGAATCCTGATACAGCACCAGTGTCAACTACACCTAAGTAAGAACCAGTGTATGCATATACACTAAGTTTATCACCAGCACTTGCACCACCTGAATACGAACCTATAAGTGTAAGTGAACTATATGTGTTCCCACTTACAACTCCGAATCCACCAATAGAAAAGTCTGTATCTGCAACTAAGTGTTTATCATTTAGATACACTTGAACTCTTTTTGTTCTGAAAGACATAGTGTTTCCAAAACCATCAGCACCACTAAACGATGTTTGACTAGCAGATGCAGTAAATATAAATTCTTGGAAGAAGAATGATTTATCTTCTAAACTATTAACTGCATCAACAATAGTCTCTTGATTTTCAGTTCTAAGACCACTGATATCGCCGACATCATTTGCAAGGTCATTATACCTAGTTCTGAATTGTTCTAATGTTGAATATTGGTCTACTGTTTTAGCCATGAACTTTCTCTAATATAGTGTTTAACATTAATTTTATTTCGGAAATTTCTTCCTTTAAGTTATTTATCTCATTCACCTGAGACTTAAATACTTCTTTCCTTCTTCTTTGTAGTCTCCATGCATTTATATCTGTTGAAACTATTGCAGTGGATTCTTCATCTCTTAATAATGATGAATGTCCTTCCACCTTAACATACTCTGACATTATGCAAGTCCTATACATCTCAATGCAGATACCGAAGGAACGACTGCAGTATTGGTTCCTTTACCTACAATCTTAACTGCGAAAGCAGTGAATTCAGGTAAGTCTTCTACTGTAAATTCATATTCCTTAAAGTTTCTTGCATCTGCTTCTATTGTTACATCGGGTGAACCATCTGTATTAAAGTATTTCCAATCTATATCATCAAAAGACGTTGAGATATCATTTTCTAATACTTTATACATGAACTCTACTTCTGTTGTAGGTGGTCTAAACACATCTGCAATCACTTTAATAGATGAAGCAGGTGTCTTCAAGTTAACTTTTCTTGTGCAATACACCATTACGTTGTTATCACCGTCTGCTTCTGTTGATGGAACATATGTAGTTCCTGTAACAACGTCACTTGATGAATCAATTTTATTTAATCTGTTTCCGATTGCAATCGCACCAATAGTTGCGATATCGATAACTGGTGACACGTTTGGATTCACTGACATTAACTGTAATATTGTTGTCATTGATTTTTCTGACTGTAGTAAGTGTGATGCACCTTCGTTAGTTGCAGAAGCAATAACGTGTGATGAATCAAAGAATACGTTATCATTCAATGTGATAAATTCGTTACTAGTTCTCTTACTGTATGCAGTTCTATTTGAATAACCTTCAGGCGAATTCATAGGTGTCATCAATACGTTTCCACTTATTCTAGTCATTGCAAAAGTTAAATTTGGAATCATAGTGTGAAGTGTATCGAAGTAATAGTTTCTAGAACATGTTGCACTGTCACCACCACCCAATACGTTATCGTTTGCAGTGTATGATGAATCTAAATCGAATGATGTTAAATCAGGCGTTACTGTAAATGAATCAATATCTATATTTGATAGATTTGTTCCTGAACCAGTATATGAACTGTTGATTGCACTTACTGGAATACCACCAAGTGTATCTCCTACTGAATCAATTGCAAGTGTTAAGTCTGAACTTCCACCATCAAAGTTTGAGTAAGTCAACGTATCAGAAGTCGAATAACCACTGCCTGGGTCTGTAATAGTTGCAACAATATCTGTTCCACTATTTGTGACTACTACTTTAATATTTGCACCCGAACCATTACCTACATCTAATCCATCTCCTGATAGATTATATGTTCCGTCATTTGGTGTTGAACTTACACTAGGTGTTCCTATTGTTAATACACCATTTAATTTATCACCAGTTACACCATCAATTACGACTTGTGAATTTTCAGTATACATTCCGTGGAAGTAATTATATACTTTCACATATGTTTGACCATCGAATGTCTCGATTGGATTATCTTGTAAGTCTGCAACTGGTAATGATTTATTTTCAAAAGTAAGTTTTGGTTGTTTTGAAGTATCAAATTGTGCATGTTTCATGTGGAACTTCAAGTCATCTTCTTGTGTTGCAGTCCATGTGGAAGCATTCTGAGACAAGAATAAAGAACCAGCATATGGTTGTCCTGAAATTGTTTGTTGTGTTGCAAGGTCTTTCTCACCCATTCTAGAAATCCAACACTCATAATTGTTTGAGTTTGAATATACTACGAATGCATATTCAACATTTTCTTCAACATAAACTGGTGAATCGAATGTAAATGTAGTTGCAACTGAACCGTCTTGTGATACATTCACTTCTGATGGGTTCTTAGTAACTGTTGAGAACGGTAAGATTGTCTTGCCTGGATATCCGTTATCCATAGTTCTAACTTCGATGGACACTGGTAGTGTTCCATCTTTTGCTTGGAAGTATAGGTCTATAGATGTCATGAACATACCACCTGACTTTTCTACAATAAATGATTGTGCAAGTGGGTCACCCCAACCTCTATCTGAAATATCAATGAAATTGAATCTTCTTAATTCTCTATCAAACATTACATTAGCACTACCCAATGCTGTAGGTGCAAATATAGGAGGTTCTGGCTCAGGTATCGGTAACCTTGGAGGTGGTGGCGGTGGTAATACAGGCGCTATCGGTGGAACGAAAGGTAATTCAATTGTATCGATAGGTATATCAGGTGCCTCAAATATTGGTTCTTCAATAGCAGCAACGTTTATCGGAATTGGAATATTTGGAATCGGTGGAGGTGGCATTATTATTTCAGGTGCGATAATATCGAACTCTTCTGCGTTCATTCTCTCACCTCTTCTGATAAAGTCCCTCTGACCTGATATTCTTTCCATAATTACTCTACCGTTTCTTGTAGAAGTAATTTCTGTTTGATTAGATTGTAATAGACCTTGTGCCTGATAAACACCTGATGCTTGTGAATTTGGATTTGACAAGTCATAGAATGAAGATGTAATTCTTAGTTCTCTTTGACCAGTTGCAAATCTTTGTGAGTTATTATTAGGTAAATCGAAGTAACCTCTTAGTCTACCATTACCATCTGATTTAAGATTTGATGAAACTGTTGTTCCACCATCTTGTGAATAAGTTGTGTTATAAGGTCTTACGAATGCATTGACATTTATTC
>Ga0255758_10000883_pt1 | contig 32553 bp, 27 predicted proteins | sample 011ome_24_FD_179958 | JGI IMG/M metagenome (GOLD analysis project Ga0255758, IMG submission 179958) | Coastal salt marsh microbial communities from the Groves Creek Marsh, Skidaway Island, Georgia - 011513CT metaG (version 2) | ecosystem: Environmental > Aquatic > Marine > Intertidal zone >... | reverse complement strand
AGCAGTAACCACTGCGAAGTTTGTTACTACTTTGGGAGTTATGACAAATAATAGGTTTCACTTTGGTGTTGGAGTTAGTCCATGGTACGAAGATTTCCTAGCTACTGGAGAAAGATGGGAAAAGCGTGGAAAAAGAATGGATGAACAAATTGATATTCTTAAAGGACTTATGAGTGGAGATTACTTCTCCTTTAAAGGTGAATTTTATGATATTCCCGAACTAAAGCTTTGCCCTGCACCGACAAAACCAGTGCCCATATTAATTGGAGGTCATTCAAAACTCGCTTTAAAAAGAGCTGCAAGGATTGGAGATGGTTGGATAAGTGCTGGATTAAGCTTAGAGGAAACAAAAATACTTATAGATCAAATAAATGAGTACAGAAGTGAATTTGGAACCCTTGATCATCCCAATTATCAGTTTCAAGTTATGGGAGAAGCAGCCTACTCACCCGAGGGGATAAAGCAACTTAAAGAACTAGGGGCAACAGAAGTCATAGTTGCTTTTAGAAACACCTATGAGGGTGGGCCTGACGAAAGAACTCTTGAAAGTATGAAAGCTGAGATCAATTGGTATGCAGATGAAGTTATCAATAAATCTAAATAAAAATGGTCGGGATGGCCGGATTTGAACCGACGACCACCTCACCCCCAGCGAGGTGCGCTACCAGACTGCGCTACATCCCGAGAGCAAATTATATATAAATAATGACAAATAAAGCGAAATCCTAATTTAATCCTTATATATGATGTGTGTAAAAATTATTCTTAAAATGAGTGTTTTTACTGTATAATATAGTCAAAAATAATCATACTTACACTTAATATAAATATTAAAAATAATAGTATTAAAAAAATTTATTATTTATAATTGATCTATAATACCAGGTCTTTATTAGGTGTAATTTAGTATAAAAAATTATTTTTAATAAAAAAATTGTCAAAATGATAATTTATATACATAATGTACCTTTCATTCATAGGAGTTGAAAAGAAATGGCAAAATTTAAAAACAGATTGAGTTACTTACTAGCCTTGCTAGCCCCGATTTTTGGAGTTAACGCTTTAGCACAAACAGATCAGCCCAACAGCGCAAATTCAGATGCTGAAGCTGCTGAAGAGGGTACAACCACCCTAAGTGCTGGAGCTATAGCTGCTGCTGTTGCTGCAGCTGCTGCCGTAGCTGTTGCTTTGGATGATGATAGCTCTTCTCCTGCACCAACTCCTGCACCGACTCCTGCACCGACTCCTGCACCAACTCCTGCACCGACTCCTGCACCGACTCCTGCACCGACTCCTGCACCTACAGTTATCGAGGAATATGACGAGGTTTATGAAGTACCAGTTACAGTTTCATCAGCTACTACTACACAGCAAACAACTCAAGTAACAAGCACTGGAACTCAGGCAACAACAACCAATGCTGTAGCAACATCAACTGCTGTAGCAACATCAACTGCTACAGCAACATCAACTGCTCTCGCCACAAATACAACTACTGCAACTTATACAGCAACAACTACCAATCCTGCTGATGATTATAGAGGGGAAGCATTTGCTACTCCTGTATCTACAAATGGTAGTGGTGTGGGTATCTATGAAGTTGAGCTCATTGATGACACAATCCTAGAGTCTGAAATCATAGTAGTTACTGAGGAAGTAGTAATTTCAGAGGAAGTAGTAATTTCAGAGGAAGTTGTTGAAGATATAGTTGAAGAAATTATTGTTACAGAAGATGTTGTAACGGATGTCGAAACATCTGTTGACGTTCAATCAACAGCTACTGCAACAAGGACAGCTACTAGGACAGCTGCAGGTTCTTAAACTAAACTAGAATATAAAAAAAGGGAGCATTAAAGCTCCCTTTTTTTATATTTATAATAAAATTCTAACTTAACCGCATCTTGGTTTGGAAAAATATGCTGGGTTGAGCTCATTGGTAAGCCTGAATCTTCATTAAATAAATATTTATCGATCTCAGTCCAGTTTAACTCCTTAATAAAAAATATTTCCTCTCTAGCTTTGCTGACTTCATCTAAAGGTTTAATAATTTTTTTACTAAATATTGCTCTTGGTGAAGAATACCTAATTAAATGTGTTTTATGAGGTGAGCTTTTCTCTAGAACTTCATAGTTATTTTTCAGACCATAAGTCTTTATGATCTTTCCATTATTAGTTAAAAAAACTGCGCCGTCATTTGAAACCCATCTATATGTTCCATCACTCGCTATATCTGATAGTGACAATATAGAAGCTTGTTTGTTTAGGGTTAACTTCATAAAAGAGAATTGCTTTGAATCAATAAAAGCTTGGTCTATCTTTATATCATTACCAAATAAGGTCTCTTTAGCTATCTTAGGTGCAGATGCTAGATCAAGTTCAAATAGGTTTGTGTTCTGACAGGACGAAAGAAAGAAAATAAATACAATAGGTAGTTTTTTAATCATATAGATCTCCTTTATCACGTAACATAGAATTGATTTGCCCTTGCTCAGTTACTCCCCATAAGAAATGTGAATGATTTAAATAAGCAGCTCCATCTCGAGTAACTGGCTTTAAACCAAATGATGACAAGCTCTTTGAATATTCTGGAAAGAAAAATTCAAGTGGAATATGGAAGTAAAAGCCTTTATCAAAGCTTCCCTCACCAAATTCTGCCTTACTAATATCAGTCAATGAAAAAAATGCACCCATTCTTAAACCGCTTTTAAACCTCCTAGAAAAGTCAAAATTAATTCCAGAATCTCCAGCTAAAAACTTTCCACCCTTCATTGCAAATAAAACTTGAGAGCCTGAATGTCTGTAATAAAAATTTAAATGGCCCGTGGTGATTTCATAGTCTAAAAAATCAAAGGTCATGTTGTATTCTCTTTGCTTTACCCTCCATAATTCAAGCCCTAGTGCATAATTCTGATAGAAAGGTCTATATAATATCTCTCCACCAATACCACCAAACATTTCTTCTAGCATGCCAGCAGATAATTTTGTATAAATATTTTCTGAAAGCTTATGAAAACTATTTAATTGCAATCTTGGAATATTGAAGTCACGCGTAGCCTTTAAATATTTAACAATATCAGTCCTAACGTGAGGAAGTATACTATCCGAAGCCAACTTTAATTCTGAAAAATTGTTTGTTATCCCGTAAGAAGCCTGTCCAAGAAGGCTCACTCCATCTGAAAAAATTACCTCTGAACCAAATGATAATCTTAGATCTCCAAAGAAAAAACCATCTGGGCCACCAATTTGTGTTCTTAGGTCTGGTGAAAATTGATAAAAGATAGAGGGATATTCATTATCAGGATTATATTTATATACTTCCTTTACTCCAGGAGAATATTTAATTGCCCTTTCACCAAGAGAACTAACTCTTGATGTTAAACCTTCTCGAAATTTTGATCTATCAATTTTAGCTGTATGCATTGGCATGCCAGCATTAATATTTGTAATTCTAAGGGTTTTAACTTTCTCTGGAGTGATGGCATCTAAGATTGTAGCCGCTCTTCCTATTACCATATGATGATTAGGATATTTATTTTGAGCAAAGGAAATAGAATAAGTATCTTCATCAAGTGTGGCTTTCCTTAGGTTAATTTTGCTTTGCTGCAAGAGCCTAAGAGAGTTTCTATAAAGATATATATCCTGTAAACCTCCTACATACTTTTGCTCATTAGGATTTGAAATTTTTGTGATTGGATCATTTTTAGCAACTACTGGATTTTTCTTTGCCCAAGGGCCTCGAATTGAAAGGCCAAAATTAATTGTATTTCCCTTGATAATACCTAGTTTTAAGTGAATATCATTATTGATGGGATATACAATCCCAAAATTAAGTTTACTTGAAGGTTGCTTGACAGGCTTGTAGGCAAATCGAAATGATTCTCTTCCATAGGGGAAACCTTCTTTAGTGTAATCAGTTCCATCATACTCAAGCTTTATTCTTAAGCCCTTAAAATTTGGAATGACGTATTCAATGCCTCCAAAGATTCCGGCAGGCCCATGAAATAATTGACCCCCATCAATCTCACCACCTTGTGTTCCATTTGAACTTCTAATTCTATATTTATACTCATCAGATATTAATGTAAGAGGGTTCTTTACCCTATTCTTACTTAACACCCCCCATCCAAGCCCAAAAGTAATATCAAGATTTTTAAACCTTTTTGATAAAACAATAAATTCTGAAGAAAAAAGTGCTGTGCCTGCAACATCTCTAAAACCTATTGCCATTGCAGGAAAATTTTTAGACTCTTTTCTGAGCTGAACCTTGAAGTCAATGCCCTTGTCTTTATATGATTGGGATCCACTGAAACTTTCCACATTACTATATAAAGCGTTATTTACATCTGTATATTGATATGAGGCTTCCAAAAAATTAAATGGATAAGCTAAAATTGATCCATTAATATATGGGTCGAAGTGGGACCATGAAAATGCGATAGTCCCTGCTGGTTGCATCCTGGCTGAGGGCAACTGGATTAATCCAACCGTTCCATAATTGCTGAATGAAGGAGTTTGAAAGAATGGATACTTATAATCATCAACAGACGCAGGCATATTACAGCATATAAATATTGCTGTAATTATCCAAAATGTTCTTTTCATCCTCATCCTTTTCAAGAATGAAAATACATTAATTACTTATACTATTCAGAGATGCTATGGAAAGTGCTAAGCTGCTGATAATTGGTGAAACTGCAGATGCATAAACTAACCCTGAAATCTTCCCTATATCACGAGGAGCATAAATAATTGATCCTGGATATAGGTCAATATTTTCTTGAAATCTTCCAAGCCTTTTGAGTGAATGAAGATGAGTTTTACCATCAGGATCAATTACTATAACTTCCTTATATGCAGATTCTTTTAATCCTCCTGCTAAGTTAATATAATCCGAAACGCTTGCTCCATTAATAAATTCCTGATTTGAGGGTTGCTTAAAATCTCCGAACATGTAAACAACTTTTTGCATCTTTGGAATTATGAGTTTATCTCCATCCTCTAATACAATAGAGTTTGAATTAATGGTGTCAAAATCAAGGTCAAAATTAGTTATAATTCTTCCTGAAAGCGGTTTAGATCTTAATTCTTCTGCTAAAAGATCAAGCGCAGAACTATTGATTGAGCTATTAGGCTTACCAACATTAGATACAATATAATTTACAGTGTCGGAATAATTTAACTGAGCAAAATACTTTTCTAGATTTAAGGCATCTACTCTAAATAATGCAGAGCCAAATACATATGCATTTTTGGTATAGCCGCCAGCTCTTTTTATAAGACTTCCAAGGTTTTCATTATCTCCAATAAAATATGTGCCAGGCCTATTCACTTCGCCATTTAATGTAACCATTTTCATTGTCTTTCTGTCGCTTACATATGAAGGGACCAAAATACTGTCGCGGGGCTTAAGCTTTATAGCTTGAGCATCATTTAATGAAACAGTTTTTGACTCTTGATTACTCAAGTCTACTCTATTTAAAAAAATTGAATCAAAGCCCTCAAAACCCTCTGAGAGTCCGCCTGCGAAACTTAATGCATCCTTAATAGTTTCTCCAGGTAATATTTCAAAAATTGCACTATTAGCAACTCCTCCAGTAACTGGAACATGAAATGATGACGGATGCACAAAAACTGTATCACCAGATCTTAAATTACCAAAAAATGGATGTTTACCAAAAATTAATATATCGTAGAGATCAACATTTTCTAACACCTGTCCATTTCTTCTGTGTTCAATTTTTCTAAAAGAGCCATTCTCCGAAATGCCACCAGCAACATTTAATGCAGATAAAATACTTGAACCTCCACTAATCGTATAAATACCAGGACTGTCGATACCGCCCATCATCAGTATTTGAATATCCCTAACTTCAGTTAATGCTACAAATGGCATAGCGCCAATGGCACGTTCAGCAGAGTATTTCTCAATAGATTCAATCGCGTCAGATAATGTTTTTCCAGCGATAAAAATTTTGCCAACCTCGGGAATCATTATGGTGCCATCACGTTGAACATACTCGTCTGATTGAGCTTTAGAATTGCCAGTGAGCATAATATTAAACTTATCTCCCACATCTACAATATACTCTGAAGCCATGTTGGGGATATTAATTGGCATAAAGCTAGATTGAATGGAATTAAAAAAAGAGTCTCCAAATCGGGCTAGATTTTCTGATTTTTTTTGATCGTTTGCATCAAACCTCTCTTTCATTGCATCAAGCTGATCATATAGTTTTTTTAGCAATATCTTATTCTTCTCTACCGAAGAGTCTGTACGGAACAACTGCTCTAAATCTGCTTCATCCTTATCTGCATTCTTGACTTCAATTGAATCTCTTAATGAAGGGGGTAAACCCTCTAAAAATTCTTGATCAAGGCTTTCAAGTACCTGAGCATTTAAATTGAAAGTTAAGATATTTAATAGAAAAAAAGAGGCAATACTGAATATTCTGGATTTAAGTATAGATTGTAAATAACTTTTTTTTAAAAAATTTAACATTTTAGATCTTGGTTAGCTTGAATATGTGTATATATTATATGTTAATATATTAATTTAATAGTTCTAAACAAATAAGAATCGTATCCTATTTTTTGCCATATAATAAATTCAATTTAGTCAATAGAATTCTTGAGATATTTCTTAATTGTTTCTGCTAAATCATCTCTCCAGGATAAATGTGGCTGATCAAAGGAATTGCAAAAATGTTCTGAATTTAGAGCAGAATATCTCGGTCTTGGAGCTATTGCTGAATACTCTGATGCTTTGATCGGATTTATCTGGATGCCATGATTTAGAAGTTCATTATATTTCATAGTATTAAAGATTTCTCCTGCAAAATCATACCACGAGCACTCTCCTTTTCCAGCATAATGATATATGCCACTTTGAAATTTTAATCTCTTAATGCGGTCTAATGAGTTGATAATTACTTGTGTCAAATGTGCTGTATTTGTCGGACAACCTATTTCATCAGAAACAACAGAAATGATTTCTTGTTTTTTTGATAAATTTACCATGGTTGTAAGAAAGTTTTTTGCATAACAGCTAAAAAGCCAGGAAGTTCTTAGAACTATATATTTCATACAAAATTGTTGGATAATATTTTCTCCAGCTAGCTTAGTTGTGCCATATACAGAAATTGGATTTACTTGATCATTCGGTTGATATGGCTCAGTTGAGTCTCCTCTAAAAACATAATCTGTAGAAAAGTGTATTAATATAGCATCAAAATTTTTACAACATATTGCTATGTTTTTAACACCATCTACGTTAGCAAGATGAGCCTTAAAAGGCTCACTTTCAGCTTGATCTACATTTGTGAATGCAGCGGCATTGATTACAATATCAGGTAGGTAAGTCAAAAAAGTATCTTCCAATTTGGGTAAGTCTGCAATGTCTAGCTGAGATCTCGTCTTTGCTAAAAAGTCAATTCCTTTCTCCTGTAAACTTAATACTAAACTCATGCCCAATTGACCAGATGCTCCTAAAACAAGAACTCTCATTTATAAAATAAGCTAGAAAATGTTTCAGCTAAAGAGTCTTTTTGAGAAACAATTTTTTGTATATTTTTTGGCCATTTAATATCCAGTGTAGGGTCATTCCAAATAATGCTAACCTCATCATTTGGGTAATAATAATCAGTACACTTATACTCAACATTAGCATAATCGGATAAAACTAGAAAACCATGAGCAAAGCCTGGTGGCACCCATAACTGTTGATGTAATTTATCATCTAACTCTACTGCAATATGTTGCCCAAATGTTTTAGATGTACTTCTTAAATCAACAGCTACGTCCAAAATTAAGCCATGAACAACTCTAACTAGTTTTCCTTGAGGATAATTTTTTTGAAAATGAAGTCCTCTTAAAGTTCCTTTCTTAGATCTTGAAAAATTATCTTGAACAAATTGATAGTTTAGACCAGCTGATTTTAAATACCTATTAGATTGAAAAGTTTCTAGAAAAAACCCTCTCTCATCATGAAATATTTCTGGTTGAATAATTACGCAACCTTCAAGATTTGTTTTTTTAATCTTCATAAACTTAATTAAGCAGTGCTCTTAAATAATGCCCATATTCTGTTTTTTTATATTTGCTGATTAGCTGAAAAAAGTTATTCTCAGATATCCATCCTTTTTTAAAAGCAAGCTCTTCAATGTTGCCAATGCTAATATTCTCAACTTCAAGTTTTTCTTTAACAAATAGGCTGGCTTGGCTTAGTGAAGCAAACGTTCCTGTATCAAGCCAAGTAAAGTTTTCAGGTAAAATCTCTAGATTAAGTAGCCCCTGTTTTAAATATGCTTGATGAATATCAGTAATCTCTAATTCATTTCTCTGAGATGGTTTTAAGTTTTTAGCAAATTCAATGACCTGATTATCATAAAAATATATTCCTGTAATTGCAAAATTTGATTTTGGATTTTTGGGTTTTTCAACTAAAGATATAATATTTGAGTTTTTATCTATTTCAACAACCCCAAACCTTTCTGGATCAGGAACAGGAAAGCCAAAAATTGTAGCTCCAGTCTTATAAGACATTACTTGTTTCAACAAGCTTGCAAACGATTGACCATAGAAAATATTATCTCCTAAGATGAGGGCAACTTTTTCCTTCCCAATAAACTCCTCTCCAATTAAAAAAGCTTGAGCAAGTCCATCGGGGCTGGGTTGCAGTGCATAACTAATATTAATTCCAAGCTGTGATCCATCACCAAGCAGGTTTTTAAATGAAGGAGAATCAAATGGAGTTGTAATAATTAAAATATCTTTTATGTCAGCTAGCATCAAGCTATGTAGGGGGTAATAAATCATAGGCTTGTCATATATTGGTAACAATTGCTTAGAAACTCCTTGGGTAATAGGAAACAGCCTGCTTCCAGACCCACCTGCTAAAATGATGCCTTTATACTTATGACTCACGATATAGCTCCTCTTCTGTTCATAGAGTATTCTCCTGAAAGAATCCTGTTGATCCAGTTAGGGTTTTCTAAATACCAAATAATTGTTTTTTTAAGCCCTGATTCAAAGCTTTCAACAGGAGTCCAGTTTAGGTCTTGCTGAATTTTTGTTGAATCAATAGCATATCTCTGATCATGACCTGGTCGATCCTTTACAAAGTTTATAAGCCCTCTGTAAAAATTCTCTTTCTTGCCATTAACAGGAGATAGGTCTTCCAGTAGGTCGCAAATCATATGGACGACTTCTAAATTAGTCTTTTCATTACTTCCACCTATATTATAGGTTTCTCCGATCTTGCCCCCTTTAACTATTTTAATTAGAGCCTTTGCATGATCATCTACATATAACCAATCTCTAACTTGCTGACCATCACCATAAATATTAAGCGCTCTACCATTTAAGGAGCAAAGAATCATATGAGGAATAAGCTTCTCTGGAAATTGAAATGGTCCATAGTTATTAGAGCAATTGCTTATAACATATGGAATATTATAAGTACGCCCCCATGACCTAACTAAATGATCTGATGATGCTTTTGAAGCAGCGTATGGTGAGCTTGGAGAGTATTTTGATGATTCATGAAATAGAGCTGAGCTATTTGTTCCTAAATCTCCATAAACCTCATCCGTCGAAACATGATGGAAAAGACAGTCTTTGTTATGAATTTGAATGTATTCTTTTGTTGCTTCTAAAAGATTGAAAGTACCGATTATATTAGTTTCAAGGAATACTTTAGGTCCATCAATAGATCTATCAACATGACTTTCCGCAGCAAGATGCATTACAGCATCGGGCTGAAAAGTATTAAAAAATTTCTTTAGATTATTTAAATTACAAATATTTATATCAGCATGTTGATAATTTCTATAAGTTTCAACAGACTCTAAAGATTCAAGATTTCCTGCATAGGTAAGACAATCCAAGTTTGCAATTTCATAATTTGGATCTGATTTTAGCAAATGTCTTATAACAGCTGAGCCTATAAAGCCAGCTCCGCCGGTCACTATAATTCTCATGATAATGATAATAAAATATTCATCTTATGATTGGATCTGTATTTTTTAATAAATTAGTGAATCATTATATAGTGATATGATTATTTTTTTTTAGTAAATCTATATAAAAAATATAGCGATCAAATTTTTTCTAGCAAGCTTTCATAGCAATGAAAATGCTCAGCAACTATCCTATCAAGATTAAAATTTTTGATTGCCAACTCTCTTCCAGCTTTACCAAATAAGATTAATTTATCAGGATTTTCTACTAAGAAAGCTATTGCATTTGCCAAAGCTTCTACATCTCTTGAAGGTACAATTAGTCCAGTAATATTGTGCTCTACAGCATCTCTGCAGCCAGGAACATCTGTTGTAACAACCGCTCGCCCAGCAGCACTTGCTTCCAGCAAAATTTTTGGCATACCTTCACGATATGACGGCAAAACAATTATTGATGCTCGGTTTAGCAAGTTAGGCATTTCTTCTACATGCCCTAAATATTCAACAATATTTTTTCTATTTACTGAGGAAAGCTCAGAATGCGAAATCGATGCTGGATTATCTGGATCAAGTCTGCCTGCTAAACAAAATCTAGCAGATATATTTCTTTCTTTTAATAATTCTGATGCTTGTATAAATTCAATCACTCCCTTATCTCTAAGAACTCTTGAAGCCATTAGCACAATAGGCTCAGTAGTAAGGGGTTTTGAATATTCATACCTATCTATCTCAACCCCTGAGCCTTGAATGAGAACGCATTGTTTGAATTGTATTTTTGATATTGAAGAAATAGTTTCTAAATCATCTCTATTTTGAAAAATAACTCGGATATTAGGATGTGATAATGCAAGATAATACAAAAAATTTATGAATTTTTTTCTTAGATAAGCAAAATAATCTTGAGATGTGTATACAAAGCCAAGCCCAGAAATTGCTATAATGACACCTGGAATTTTACATATCCTTGCAGCAATCCCTCCAAGCAAAACCGGCTTAATTGTAATAAGATGAACTAAATCTGGCTTCACCCGCTTATAAAGAGCAATCAACTCTCTAATTGCAGAAATAGAAGAAAAGATAGTATTTTTTTTTCTACTAGTGTTGAGTGAGTGAACTGTTATGCCATGGGATTTAAGCAAAGATTCATAATCAGATATGGCGCATCCTACATGAACTGAGTACCCTTTTCTTATTGCTTCCAGAGCAAGCGGTAATCTATGTGAAATAAAAAACCAATCAACATTTACTAAATATAAGACTACTATTTTTTTTGATTTTTGCATAATTTTTTGGTCTTATGGTTAGCTTGGGTCAACCATAGCTTCCTCATACTCATTTATATCTCCATAGTATCTTTCTCTTTCTGGAACACCAAAAAGCCAACTCTTATATGGTTGATAGCATGACTCAAAATGGTATGAAACTGACGTCCAAGAAATAAACATTAAAAGCAGGATAAGATAATGGAAAGAACTCCAAAAGGCTCTCATCTCAAGGGGTTTTATTGAAGATATATTAGCCAAAAAGAGTGTCAAGATTGGAATGAAATAATAACCAAAACGATCTGCAATAACTGATGAGATTGGAAAAACTGCAAGTAAGCCAAATGAACATAATGAAAATAAAGTAATAATTTTTGAATGTGATGGAAATCTTAATTTCCATTTATTTTTAAAAAATAAAAGAAAGGATGTGCTAAAAATTACTAAAATTAAGATTCTAAAAATTGCTCCTGCAGCTTCGGGGTTTGCGCTGTTAATATATCTCTCAGATGCTAATTCTGCTGTCGAACTAAAGGCAATGATGACAAGAATTGGAGAGCTAATTAAGATAGCTCTCGCAATAGCTATAATATTAAGTTTACCTTTTAAAAGGGGCGCAAAGGAAATGAATAAAATTGCACTAGGATGGAAAGCACTTGCAATGATTACAAAAAAAATATAACGAAATAACTTTTGATCAATAAATGCTAAGTATGCAAAGCACATTATACCTATAGCAGCACCTTGTTTAAGCGCTGACATTGGCATATTGATTATCAAAATAGGAAAAAGGAGTATAATAAAACCCAAAGGGTCATTACTGCGTTTTGCCAAAGAATTTATACCAATAAAGAAAATCAATACACTAAAGAAGTTTGTCCAATAATAATCTAAGCCAAACAAATAACTTAATTTTGATAGTACTGTAAAGCCTGGCTGAGTTATTGCATAAGCACCTAAATCTTGAATTGGTTGATGCATGATAAGATGTAGCATTCTATATGTACCCCAATCACATCCCACCTCGAATCTAAAAGCTGCAAAAATAAATAATAAAATTAAAATATATGGATATATCTGTCTTGCGGCCCTAATTTTTCCTGATAACGAGTATCGCAGAAGAATTAATGAAGAAAAAACTAGCAAATAACTCATAAATTATAAATTTAGTTAATAGTTATAGTAAATTGCATAGTTTTTATTGTTGCTCAAGCCAGGACTGAAACATTAAAATACTCCATAGTCTTGGAGTCCAATCTCGGTGTCCACTGAGGTGTTGAATCCAGATCTTTTCAATAGGCTCAGAATAAAAAAAACCTTCTTGCTCTATTCGAGTAGGATCTAATAAAACTTGAGCCCAAGATTTTAGAGGGCCTCTCAACCATTCGCCCAATGGAATACCAAAACCCGCTTTTGGCCTGTCAATTAGCTGATTTGGGACATATTTTTCTAAGATTTTTCTAAGGGGTAGCTTCCCAATTGAGTTATTTAATTTTAGAGATTCAGGTAATTGCCAAGCAATTTCAATCAACCTATGATCAAGAAATGGTGCCCTTGTTTCTAAGCTATTAGCCATTGCTGCCCTATCAACCTTGCATAAAATATCATCAGGTAGATATGAAAGTGAATCTAAATACATCATAGAGGATGCTTGGCCCTCAATCTTGAGATCAGAGACCTCAAGATCATGAACTGATAACCTTGCATCTGATTTGTTAAACTTTGTATGCTTCACAAGATTGCTAGGATCTTTCCATTCAGTTACCAAGCTAAGATATAGATCATTAAAGTCTTTGATTGTATCCAACCTAGTGCTAAGTTTGTGGACTTTATCACCAAGCATTGAAACCCCGCCACTTCCTTTGAATGCTAGATTAGAAAAAAATCCAAATTTATTCCAACTCTCAACAGAGATTTTCATCAACGTATTTGCTAAAATTTTTCTTGAGCTATATGGAAGCCAAGAAATTTTATTCCAAATTACTGGGCCCAAAAAATAACGATTATATCCCCCAAATACCTCATCGCCTGCATCTCCGGATAACGCAACTGTTACATTAGATCTCGCAGCTTTACAAACAAAATATGTCGGAATTTGAGAGGAGTCAGCAAAAGGCTCATCATAAATTTCAGGTAATTTGGGAATGATGTTTAGAGCATCTTGAGCGGTAACTAATAATTCATTGTGATCAGTATTAAGATGCTTGGCAACCGCACTGGCGTATTTGGATTCATCTAGGTATTGATTATCCAAGGCTATTGTAAAAGTTTGAACTTTAGTTGGAGAATTCTCTTGCATTAAAGCAACAATAAGCGACGAATCAATTCCTCCGCTTAAAAATGCTCCAAGCGGAACATCTGAAATCATTTGATCCTTTACTGAATTTGATAATTGCTTTTCCACAAGATCAACGGACTCCAGCTCGTCCTCAATCAAATGATCTCTGGCATTCTTGATTATCTCTGATAAAGACCAATAAGAAGAAATTTTAACTTTTTGTTTCTTTAGGCTTCGGAAATTTAATTCTAGCAAGTGGCCCGGCTCTAATTTAGATATACCCTTATAAATGCTTAAAGGGCTTGGTACATAATTAAACCTTAAATACTCCTTCAATGCATCTCGATTGATTTCATTTGCAAATCCTGGATAAGCTTTGAGAGCCTTCAGCTCTGATCCAAAAACAAATGATTTATTTACCCACCCATAGTAAAGAGGTTTTTCGCCCAGCCTATCTCGGGCTAAATAAAGTGTTTCAGTGCTCTTATCCCATAAACAAAATGCAAACATACCGACAAATAAGCTTAGCGATTTTTTTAATCCCCAATGCATGATGCAGGCTAACATGGTCTCGGTATCTGAAGTACCTCTCCAGATGCATGTAAAATTTACTTCTTTTTCTAACAATGATCTTAGCTCAAGGTGATTATATATTTCTCCATTAAAAGCTAAAACATATCGATCATCATGCGAAGACATTGGCTGTTTTCCAGAATCAGTTAAATCAATGATAGCTAGCCTTCTATGACCTATACTAATTTTTGATTTATCATCGATCCAGATTCCTGAGCTATCTGGTCCTCTGTGCGAGATGGAGTTAGTCATTTCTGAAATTATTTGATGACAGTTTAAATGACCCTCTGCTTTATGAGGTATAAACCCAGCAACTCCACACATAATATTTCTCTAACCTCCTTGCGTATGCTCAAGTAGTTTAATTATTTCTGGAGCTGTTATGTTGGTGCAATACTCCTCTTCTATAAGTTTTCTTCCATTCAATCCCATTTCATATCTTAGATTTTCATCATTCATTAAGGCATTGATAGATTGCCTCCACTCATCTTCAGTATTTGCTAGAAAGCCATTGATTCCATGTTTGACTATTTTTCTATTGACTCCAACCGGAGAAGCTATTACGGGAAGACCTGATGCCATGTATTGTATTAATTTGTAACCACATTTGCCATTTTCAAAAATACCTTCAGTTAATGGCATTATTCCCACATCAAATGTTTGTAGACTCAAAACTTCAGTTTCATAGGACCATTTGATAGATTTCATAGGAAGGTTTAAAGATCTAGCATCAATTCCGATTGCAGTAAAAAGAATATTCTCTGATAGAAGGAGCTCTTGAAAGAGATTAGCAAATGGATACAAGTTATATGCTGTAGATCTCTGACCGATCCAGCCAAAACAGATTTTTGAATCGCAACGATTATGATGCTGGATTGTCTCTAATTTATAGTGATTAATATCTATTGCTGTTGGAATAATGAAGGCTTTATGTCGATTTACTCTAGAGACATACTGAAAAAGATATTCATTTCCTACTGTTACTAATTTTGAATTATGAATTAATTTTTGATGTTTATTTTTTAGTAACATCTTTGCTAGGAAAAAATGATGTTTGTCATATATATGAAATACGGCATCATCAAAATCAAGGGCATATGGGATTTTCTTTGGCAAAAATAATTTTTCTAAAATAGCCGGAATCCATGGAAAGCACTCTTTTTCAATCCAAATTAGATCAAAATTTTTGCATAGAAGCAGTAATTTAATTCTCTTAAAATAAGAAAATATGATACTTATAAAGCGTCTTTTTTTATTTTGAAGTTCTACAATATATTGGTTTGAAAAAAGTGGTGAAACAATAACATCATGTCCAGCTAGTTCAATAGAAGGGATATATTGGAGCATTCTCATTCTGCTGCTGGCTCCCAAAGTATCATATTTAGTTAGCATTAAAATTTTCACATTAAACTGCTCCCAAGCGAATCATAAATTTTAGAGTAATCAATGACTCCTTGTTCCAGTGAAAACTCAGTTTTAGCAACTACTCTGCATCGCTCTGAAATACTATCATCCTCAACCAATTTTATTAATTCTTCAATCCCTTCAGTCAATGTACATGATTCAAAATTATTTATAGCTGTACCAACATTATTTTGCTGGACAATATTTGTCATGTCTCCAACACCATGATTAACCAAGCATGGAATTCCACAAGCAAGAAATTCACCAAGTTTTGTTGGGGCAGAGGCTTGCTTTGAATAAAGAGGTTTGATAAAAAATATACCGGCACTCATGCGGCTCATCATCTCAGGAACACGTTTGTGCTCGACACTTACCAAAGTTACAGACTGCTGTGATAATTTAAGATCAGAAATCATTTCTAGTATCAACCTGTGTTCGTTGCGATTCACAATTAATAATTCTGCATTAGGCTTTATCTTTAAAAGCACTTGAAATGCTTTCAAAACTTCCTCAAATTCATACCAGACCCCTATTGAGCCAACATATCCTAGGATAAAATTTTTTTTTAAATTTCCAAAATTATAGAACTTATCCATGTCAACACATGTTGGAATTACGCTAAATTTAATGGAATGGCTTTTTAAGTATGGAAATTTATTAATTTCCTCAATGGCAGCTCGTGTTAATGAAACGACATGATCAGATTGTAAAAGAAAAATTTTCTCAAACCACTTTGATATTTTAAATAAATAGCTCTTTTTTTTCCAAATTCCTCCATCAACCCTCTCATCAGCCCAAAAGCCTCTCATATCAAATATCAATTTCTTTTTAGATATTTTCTTAAGCCCTACTCCGATCAATGCGGCAACATAGCTTCTTGCATGAATAATCTCGATATTATTCTGATAGATTAAACGTAAACCCAAAAAAGCACCCCTTAAGATATCAAATGCAGTGGAGAGTATTGAAAATCTTTTATGATATCGCAATGAATACCATTTAATCCCAGCTGACTCCATTCTGTTTTTTATTTCAAAAAATGCATCCTTGTTAGCTAGATCATGTTTTTTTTCAAAGCTGATTAAATAGATTTGATATTTTTTTGATAATTTCTCTTGATAGGCCAGAACCTGAGACTGACCAAGAGGTTCTAACATTCCGTCATAGCTAATATGGAGTATCTTCATTTCTAGGAGATTTAATTTAAAGTTTTAAAAAAATGTCACTATGGAGTTTTTTAAAATTTATTTTTTATTCCAAAATGCCATATAGTTATAAAGAATATAGAAATTGCTAGGCTGGCAAAAAAACCTGTTATTAATATTATTAATCTGGATGGGCTATACTTTTGTTCTGGGATAAATGGTCGGTCAATAGGATCAAGTAAATAATTTTTTTTTATATTTGCCAATGTAAGCTTTCTAAGTTCAGAAGCAATGAGAGCATTAACAGAAGCGAGAACCTCTTTTTGGTTAACATTTTCTAGTTGTGAATATAGATAAGCAAGTGATGCCTCTGCCTCATCCATATCTCTTTTTCTAATTATTGAATTTGCTTCCGTGTAAATTAAATCAACAAATTCGGCAGCAATAATTGGAGATATATGTTTATAAGACAGGGTAGCAAAATTACTCTTTCTGCTAATGTTAAGAGATAAATTTTTAATGAATATCTTATGAGCTTTGATATAACTTGGGCGCTGATCCACCCAGGTACGTGTATCAGGATTATAAATTGTATTATCGTAAATGATTTCATTGGTTGTGGGGTCAAATTCTTTGACTGCAAGCAATTTAGGAAGAAAAGTTTCATCTTTTAATATTAGATGATTCAGAAAATCAAAAGACCTTATGGTGGCTTCTGCCAAGTTCCCCATATTATTTGAACCGGACATGGATACTCCAGTAAGCTGAGTCAATGTCTCTAGACCAGAGGAGCCGCCTGAACTTCTTTCACTATAGGCTTTTTCTACCTCTAGGACTGAGGTGGATTGATAATAATTTGGAATTGTAAAAGCATAAATTAAGACAAGTATTGAGCTTAGAAAACAAACGGAAAATATGAATTTTTTATAATTTAAGATAACTGAGATTAAATCACTTAAATTTATATCATTAGGTTGGCTATTTAGTTCTGAATGATTCATTTGGATCAAAATAATTTCAATTATTATAGCCTATGACATTTAACTCTTCACTAGAAACAATCATTATAAAAAATATTCTCAAACTCTTGATTTATTTTTCTTAAAAAATAAGTTTAAATATCGGAGTTAAATAAATCTCTTGTAAATACTTTATCTTTAAAGGGATCAAGCTCTGGGCAAGTCCTATTCGCCAGAATAATATTAGATACTTTCACAAAATCATCAAAATCCTTAAAAACTTGGCAACCAAATACAGAGGTTTCTGCAATAGAGGGATCGAAAATAATAATATTCAAACCTAGATCAATTAGATCATTGATTATTTCAATGATTGCCGAGCTTCTAAAATTATCTGCGCCCTCTTTCATCGCTAAGCTGTATATTCCGATTACATCATAATGATTCTCCGTTAACTTAGAAACTAGAAAGTTTTTTCTTTCGATATTGGAGTCTACAATCGCTTGAAAAATTTTATTAGGAACTTTGCTCTTCTTAAATGAAGCCAATAGTTGCTTAGAATCCTTGGGTAGACAGTAACCTCCGTAACCAAATGAAGGGTTATTATAATGCGAACCAATACGAGGATCTAAAGAGGTACCTCTGATTACCTCTTCGCTACTTATATTATTTTCATAACAGAAACTATCTAACTCATTAAAAAAAGAAACTCTCATTGCTAAAAAAGCATTGGAAAACAATTTTATACTCTCTGCCGCACTTGAAGAAACAAATAAAATTTCAGGAGAATTTTTAGTGCAAGCCTTTATTAAACTAACGAATTGAACAGCGAAACTAGAACTATCTCCTATAACAATTCTTGATGGGTATAAATTATCATATAAAGCGAAACCCTCTCTCAAAAATTCTGGACTAAAAATTATATTTTGAGTCTGATGCTTATGTCTAGATTTTTCTGTATAACCAATATTTACAGTAGATTTAATAATAATTACTGCATTTTTATTTTTTGAAAGAATTGTATTAATTGTTGAATCTAAAACTTCAGTATCGTATTGCTGTGTCTCTTCATTTAGATTTGTTGGCAAGGCAAGCACAAAAAACTTTGCGTTTAATGAGACTTCTGAAAGATTGGTAGTAGCTGAAATATTTAGTTTTTCATCTTTCATATATGAGATGCTAAATTTTTCAGATGATGGAATAACTCCACTATTAAAATCATTGACTTTTTTTTGATTAGTGTCTACCAACATAACAAAATTTTTTTTTGCAAGCAGCAATGCATTTGCAAGACCCACATAACCCATACCTACAATGCAGATTTTTTGATTCATGAAGAATAAAAATACCTCGATATAAATATTAAAAAATTTATTATCTTGTCACAGATTCCTTCCAAAACAGCCATGGCATTGGATGACATTTATTTGCTATAAACCATGTAATAAAAAACCTAATAAACATTGATGCTGCAAACGAATAGCCTGCACCATTAATTCCATATTTAGGGATCCATATTAGCATAAGTATTAAATTTATAGCTCCAGAAAAAATTGTAATAAGTGAGAGATTTAAAGTTTTTTTTGAAAAGTAAATATAACAGTTAAGCATTGCATACATGCCTCCAAATGAATGTCCAAGCGCAAGAAATCCAAAAACTTTTCCCGCATCCTGATAATTTGACCCTGCAATCAACAAGATTAAGTCTGGACCAATAAAGAAAAAAAGTGGAGTTGTTAGCAAAATAAATAGTAACCAAAGATAGGTATACCGCACAATCATTACTTTTTCTTTCCACTGGTTATTTTTTAATTTTTGAAAAAGCCAGGGCATGAAAGCTCGATTTAGTGACTCATGAATTATAGAGATCAATGTTGCAAGTTGTGCTGCCAACATATAAATGCCTGCTTGAGAGACTCCAAGCTCATTAGCTATAAAGAATCTATCAATCATATTGAGCAAGAAAACACCGATGACATGTGGGATCAAAGGAATTCCAAAACTAAGAGATTCAAAGATAAATTTCTGGGTATGATGAAAAAATTTAATTAAATTATCTTTCTTAAGAAGAACTAAAGAAATAATAGCTAAGCAAGAACAAACTGCTACTTGAGATACGACCCTTCCAAAAGCATCAAAATTATAAAACACTATTAAAAGAATAGTTAAAATAGAAATTAGAGCAGATTGAGAGATTTGAAGAATAGCGTAGGATTTAGACTCATTTCTTACTTGGTATTGACCTAGCCTAACTTGAATGATTACCATTGCAAATGATACAAGAACTGCCGACAGAACATATGAGTAAGGGATAAACAAGATATTAGAAATCTGTAAATTGAAGAAGTAGATAGCTGCAGTGGTAAATAATGTAAAAATAATGCAAATTTGCAAACAAGATCCGATAAAATAAGCTACTTCATTTGGGCCATTTGTATCAAAAAATTTTCTGCTTGCTGATTCTACTATTGTCGAACCTACAAAAGCCCCTAAAGCCATATAAAGTGTTTGAAAAATTGCTACCTCGCCAAACTCTTCTACTGTTAAAAATCTGGTAAGAACTGGCAACATTAAAAACGGCAGAAAGCCATTGAGTGCGTTGGCTACAAAGTATGTGGAAGCATTTTTGAGCAATGGGTTTTTAAGCATTCAGATGACTAAAATACCACTCGACTGTGTGCTTTATGCCCTGCTGAACAGAAAAGTACGGATTATACCCAAGAAATTTTTTTGCTTTTGAAATATCCGCAAGTGAATGTCTTACATCACCTTTTCGGAAGTCTCTAAACAATGCGGCATTCAATGCAACTGATTGGTTTAGAGCGGCAATATTTTGATTGATAAAATCATATAATTCAATCAAAGTGGTACTTGCTCCTGCAGCAATATTATATACCTGCTTTGGATGATCGCATTTAATGCATGCGGCTAAAATATTTGCCTGAATTACATTATCTATGTAAGTAAAATCTCGACTTGTCTTTCCATCACCATTTATAAATACATCTTCACCTTTTAAAATCGCACTAACCCATTGGGGTATAACTGCAGCATAGGCACTGTTGAAGGCTTGTCTTCTTCCAAATACATTAAAGTACCTCAAGCCTACTGAGTCAAAATCATACGTATCAAAAAATACTTTTGCATAAAGCTCATTTACAAGCTTAGTTACTGCATATGGACTTAAGGGATTACCAATTTGATCCTCTACTTTAGGCAATGCAGGGTGATCGCCGTATGTTGAGCTACTTGCAGCATAAACAAATGATTCAGCATGAGACTCTTTTGCAGCGACAAGCATATTTAAAAAACCAGATATATTAACATTATTAGATGTTATGGGATCATTGATACTCCTTGGAACAGACCCAAGAGCGGCCTGATGCAATATATAATTAGCATCCTTACATGCATTTAAGCATGATGACTGATTAAGAATATCTCCCTCGATAAAATTAAACTGTTTCCATTGTTTTGCGGTAACTAATTTTTTAACATCATATAAATTTTCCGCTGAACCTGTAGAAAAATTATCAAGGCCTATAACAGGCTGATTGAGTTTTAATAAAGCCTCCAATAAATTACTTCCGATGAATCCAGCTACACCAGTAATAAGCCAAGTTTTTGGGTTCTCTGGAAGCTCTTCCAAAATTATTTTATAGTTATCCATGATCCTGCTATAAACGCATATCTACATTTTGATGAGGAAATAACGCTTTAATATCAAAGACAAAATGAGTCTTTTTTCCGTATTCTTTAATTGTATTCAGACCTAAATCAATAAATTCTTGATGCGCAACAGATAGAATAATAAAGTCATATTTTCTCAAGCCAATTTCTTCGATAAGAGAAATTTTGTAAAGATTCGTTGCATGCTTAGTGTCAACCCATGGATCGTATACATCAACTTGTTTACATTTTTTTTGAAGCGGGTAAACAATATCGACAACTTTTGTATTTCTAATATCAGGGCAATTTTCTTTAAAAGCTAAACCCAAAACTAGAATCTCAGCCTGAGATAAATTAATAGATTCACTTTCTAGTTTTAAAAAAACTTGATTAGCTATATAGCTACCCATGTTATCATTTAACTTTCTGCCGGCTAGTATTACTTCTGGAGAATATCCAATTTGCTGGGCTTTATGAGTTAAATAGTAAGGATCGACTCCTATGCAGTGCCCACCGACCAAGCCAGGGCGAAATGGCAGAAAATTCCACTTTGTGGCTGCTGCTTCAAGCACATCATTGGTATCTAGGTTAAGCTTATTAAAAATGATAGCCAATTCATTGACAAGGGCTATGTTAAGGTCCCTTTGCGTATTTTCAATAACCTTAGCCGCCTCAGCCACTCTAATAGATGGAGCTAAATGGGTCCCAGCCGAAATTATGGATAAATATAAGCCATTAATCAGTTCTGCTGCTTCTGGAGTTGAACCAGATGTAACTTTTTTGATATCAGGCAAACGATGGGTCTGATCTCCAGGATTTATCCTTTCGGGAGAATAGCCAACAAAAAATTGAGAGTTAAACTGTAAACCGGATTCTTCTTCAAGCTTTGGCACACAAACCTCTTCAGTGGCACCAGGATAAACAGTTGATTCATAGATTACAATATCATTTTCTTTTAAAACTGAACCAACAAGCTCGCTAGCTAAAATTAAAGGACTAAGATCAGGGTTTTTTTGATCATCAATTGGAGTTGGAACGGTAATTATATAGCAATTTGAACCTTCAATATCTGAGGATGATGAGCTATATATTAAATTTGAGTTTTCAAGCTCAGATTTACAAGTTTCGTTAGTAACATCATAGCAATTTTGTAATTCAATAATTCTTGATTTATTGATATCAAAGCCTATAACTGAATACTTTTTTGAAAATTCTAGCGCCAAAGGGAGACCGACATACCCCAAACCGATTACAGCTATTTTCATATCGAAGTTATCTTTACTCAGCATAAGTAATAAAATTTTATTTGCTATCCAAGCATTAGAAAGAACTCAGCAGAAAATGAATTATAAGGATTATTTCTTTTTAAGAAGATGGTTTGATATTTTAGTTTTGAGGCTCTAGTGAGAAAACCATCAATCTCAATTTCAAAACTTTCAAAGTCTTGATTGGAACCCCTCTCTATTTCTAAAAGTACGTTTTTTGGAAAAAGCTCAGCATCCCAGCATGAGTATAGGACTTCAAGTGCCATTCCCTCTATATCTAGCTTTAATAAGTCAATTTGGGAAATATTGTTTTCAGCACAATATATTGGAACAGTAGTAATTTCACTTTCACCTATTTTATCGAAGTTCAGATCTGAATCTCTATAGATCTTAGGATCAACAGATGAGGAGAAACCCATAAATTCATTTCCAAAAACAGGTAAGGTTCCAGCCTTGGCCCCAAGACCTTTAGGGATAATTTTAAAATTTGGTCTAGTTTTATGCTCTTTAAACCATTGAATAGATCTATAATCTACTTCAAAAAAATGAAAAGAGGCATTAACATAATCATCAAGATTTTCTTCAAAGTCTATATGAAACTCAACACCGCCTGTGATGATGATTGATTCAACAGAAAGAGAATTCAAGACCGCTTCAGGAAGTGCATAGTTTCCAATTGACGCCATTGAATGAGGCTTGGGGTAGAGAGATTCAAGTTCATTTACAAATGAAAGATGCTTGCGCCTATCTCTATATAGAAAAGAGAATCTATCATGGTTTTTAAATCGAACAAATCGATTATTGAGTTTATTTAAAAAATTAAACATATGTTATTTTACGTCAAAAGTTTGAACCAAAGTTAATCTTTTTCCTTCTTTTCCTGCTGGCATTGCGCCGTGAACTAGGCTTTGATTAGACAATAGTAAATCGCCTTTACTAAGGTACATAGGCTTTAAAAGAGATTGACTGTAAAAAGTAGCATCTGTCACTTCTCCATTTTTTTTATGAAGAATTTTTGAATTGTAAAGACACATGAAATAGTTAAATATTTTTCTTTTATGCGAGCCTGGTATTAAGGCAAAGGGACCGCAGTCTTCAGAAGTTTGGTCAGAGAGCGCAATAAAAGCCTTAAAATAAGGGCGAATAGAGTCAATATGATGCATTCTTGGTTTTGAGACACCCTGATGACAATATAAATTCATATTTTTAGCTTTTAACATTTTATTAAAACTCAATAAAATTTCTTGAATAAGTCCATTAGAGATTTTTTGAATTACTTTTGCAGCATCTTTATTTTTTTTTAGAAACCATATATCGGGATTAAAAAAATCAAGGAGGTTTTGATCAACACCTCTGCTACCCCGAATGCTTAGTGTAGTTTTAACTGATCTTGCTAGCTCATCATAATTAGAGAGACCTTCATCAATGTTTATATCATCAGATGATTCAAGACTCGATGAAGCCAATAGCTCATTTGAAAGATTTTCTATTAACCCTAGGTCATCCGCGGTTAAAAAATCTTTAATTATAACGAAACCATCTTTATTTAATTTTTGTAAATAATCACGCATTTATTTTTTAATTTTATGTTTAAAAGATTTCTTTTACTATCTAAATTACTTAATCACTAGCTTGGATGGATATGCAAAATTAAAAAAGATAATAATAGATTACTTCTCTATACTATCCATTCTCCCTGATGACGGTAATAAGTATCACCTATTATACCCATTTGGAGCTGAACCTAGGGATGCAAATTTCAAAATATTACTTGAAGAGACTTGCGTTTCTCTAAAATTTTGAGAGTTAAGGCCATTCTTCCAAATATTAAATTCTGAAACTTCTACAATTGAAATTTTTTCCCTGAAAAATAATCTCTCTAGGTAATCATATACTTTAAAATTCAAAATATTGGGCTTACTTAACTTTCTTGCAATAAATTTTCTAACTTTCCATGGTATTAAGTTATTTTTTAAATCTAAGCAAGGCTCAGACAGAGTATCAATAAGGGTAAGGAATTCCTTTCTTACTCTTGCTTTATCAGTTAGCATTTCTGAACCCATAAGTTTTAAAGAAAGATCTTGATTTTTTTGGGTTGAATTATGTACGTAGGATTGAATAATTTTTTTAGCTGACTCCCTGAATACAGAATTTGCTATGGTTGCTGAGCTTTTCTCAAAAACCTCAAACGAATAATCCTCTAAGATTTTAATATCTTTGCCAATAGAAGAGGCAAAAATAATTGCTGAGGAAAAGCTCCCTGCCATAACTACTTTATGTAAATTAATTATATTAAACAAGCGAGTATAAAAGCCTTCATCAGGGCTTCCTGCGCTGTAGCATTTAACACCTTTTGATTCCCAAAACTCTATAGATTCTAAATATTTACCTCTCTGCTTAATTAATATTGAAAATTTGGAATTGCATAGATCATCTTTTATAAGCTCAAAAAGAGCCCTGTCATTCTTGGGGCTTGGAGGGGGCCCAATTAATAAAATTCCATCCCCGTCTGAAACTTTAAGGTTTAGATTTTCAATATTCAAAAGCCATGGATGGGGAGCAAATAAAATTGGTTTAATGCTTTTGCTAGAATAGCTTTCTAGTGAGGGACAGCAGCCCCAGTGGATTGGCTCTGGGCTCATGATATCATAAGGATGTTCTCTACGACCCCAATCAATTCCATGAGCGATGGATAAAGGAACGACCATACTATCAGGCAATTCATAGTATCTCCTAAATATTTTGGATGCACCCATATATAGGCTAAGATAATATAAATGAGAATACTTTATTAATTCTGTATTGCGCATCAAATAGCTAACTTATTAAAAATGTACATAAGAAGACTTATATAAAATAAAGTATTTAAATATTACCAATTTTATCTCTGTTTTTTTCGATCCATGTTTTTAAATCATCTGAATTAAGCCACTCTTGATTCTTATTAGACACATATTCAAAATCACTTTCTACAAGTCTTCCGCCTGCTGTCATTAAGCTAGTATCACACCAGTTATTAATTTGAGGTAATATTTTATAAAAACTATCGAATTCATAGGTAAACGGAGAGTCTTCGACTCCAATCATCTGCTCATGCAGTTTTTCACCTGGTCTAATACCAATAATTTTTTGTTTTGCTTGGGGTGAGACTGCTTTTGCAATATCAGTAATTAGCATAGAAGGTATTTTTTTAACATATATTTCTCCTCCTGACATATCATCAAATGCTTGCCAGACTAACTCGACACCTTCTTCAAGGCTAATCATAAATCTTGTCATTCTGGGGTCGGTAATAGTCAATTCATTTTTATTTGATTGCTGAATAAAAAATGGAATGACCGAACCCCTAGACCCCATAACATTGCCATAGCGTACAACTGAGAATTTTGTTGGCTTCTCACCAGAGTATGAATTAGCAGCTATAAAGAGCTTATCAGATACTAGTTTTGTTGCACCATATAAATTAACGGGATTACTGGCTTTGTCTGTAGAGAGAGCCACCACTCCTTTTACCCCCTTATCTAAGGCAGCATCTAATACATTTTTAGCACCTATTACATTAGTTTGAACGCACTCAAATGGATTGTATTCAGCAGTTGGGACTATTTTAGTAGCTGCTGCATGTATAACATAATCAACACCGGCAAAGGCTCTATACAGCCTATCTTTATCTCTCACATCACCAATAAAAAAACGTACCCTATTATCATTAGAATACTTCTTAGCCATTTCCCATTGCTTCATTTCGTCTCTTGAAAAAATTATTATTTTCTTTGGTGAGAGGCTATTTAAAGTCATGCTAACAAAAGCATTTCCAAAAGACCCAGTTCCCCCTGTAACCAATATGGTTGAATTTTTAAATTTAGATGTCATTAAAGTATGCTCATTGCCTCTTGTTCAGGTGTAATGGATTAATATGATATATTTCTTTAACAAGATGTGAAAGTTAAATCTTTGAATGAGCGCTTTCTGTGTTCTACTCGAGAGATTTTGAATCCAGCGATATTAAAACTTAGACTTAATTACTTCTAAAATATGTAACGCAATCATTTGCTACCATCAAATTTTTTTAATGTTTTTTATTATTTTATTACCTGCAGGGACAATAAAGTCACTAATATTAAATAATTATAAGCAGATAGCTAACTTGCCTCTAAAATATTAGCAATAGTCTGAATAACATAATCTTGCTGTTGTTTTCTCATAGATGGATAAATTGGAATGCTGATCGCATTCTTATAGTAATTTTCCGCTTCGGGGCAATGCCCTTCCTTAAAACCCAGTTTTTTATAATAAGGATGAAGATATACCGGAATATAATGCAAGTTTACACCTATTCCGCAGTCTCTAAGTTTTTGAAATACATTTCGATGATTATTTTGCGATGATACACGCTCAAGTAAAATTACAAATAAATGATAACTTGATAAAGAAGCTTTACAATTTTTTTGAAATTTTATTGGTAAAGCCTCTAATGCATCTTGATATTTAGATGCAATTTTATTTCTTTTCTTAACAAAAGAATCTAGTTTTTTAAGCTGACTTAAACCGAGTGCAGCATGAATATCAGTCATTCTATAATTAAAGCCAAGGGCAACTTGTTCATAGTACCAGGGACCATGTGATTGATTCTCCAGCTTATCTTTGCTTCTTGTTATGCCATGACTTCTTAGAAGCTCCATCTTTTCAGCCAGCATTTGATCATTAGTAAGTGCCATTCCACCCTCACCACATGTAATAATTTTTACAGGATGAAAGCTAAAGACTACGATATCACTTAAATGACATGAACCAATTTTTCTTTCGTCATACTCTCCTCCGATAGCATGAGAGGCATCTTCAATAATTTTGAAATTATACTCAAGACTCAGTTGATGAATTTTATTCATATCACATGATTTGCCGCAAAGATGAACTGGTATTAATACTTTTGGTAAACGGCCTTTTATTTTTGCTCTTTTAAGTTTTGCTTCCAATTTAATTGGGCATAAATTAAAAGTGAGTGGATCAATATCAACAAAATCTACCTCGGCACCACAATAAAGTGCGCAATTAGAGCTTGCTGCAAATGTTACACCTGAGGTCCATACAATATCTCCAGCACCTACGCTAAGAGCTAGACATGCGAGATGCAATGAGCTGGTTGCACTATTTGATGCGATGGCATACTTTGATCCGCAATAAAGTTTTACCATTTCTTCAAACTTCGGAACGATGGGGCCTTGAGTGAGATAATCTGAATGAAGCACTGAAATAACGGATTGGATATCTTCCTCTGAGATTGACTGCCTTCCGTAGGGAATATTTGTTTTCATGCTAATAATTATTTAGTCAGTTCTATATTCTTAGTGGAGGCTGAAGCCGGAATCGAACCGGCGTAAACGGCTTTGCAGGCCGCTGCATAACCACTCTGCCATCCAGCCCTATCTTTTAAAAGTTGATATTGTATATGAAAGTCCAGTTTGAAGTGTAATTATTAGTGCTACAAATAAAAGGAAGTTGGACGTAAATATTATCAATGAATTATCTAAAACTAATCCAAATAAATAAAATAAAAATGTTATGAATTGAATGAATGTTTTAATTTTAGCTATCAAGGTAACTTTTGTAGCATCGGAGTTATTCTGTCTTCCATTCAAATCTCTTAAAGCGCCAACCCAAAACTCTCTAGATAAGATTATCCCACCGACCATCCCAATAAAAATGCTGGATAATTCAATGCTTAATGCAATAACCAAGAATGTAAGCAATATTTTATCTGCAATAGGGTCTAACACTGCTCCAATAACAGACTCAAGCTTATACTTTCTAGCAAGGAAACCGTCCCAATAATCAGAGATGCTAGCGAGAATAAAAAGTACCAACGCCCAACCATATGAGTCATACAAGGTAATTAATGCAAAAATTAAAGGAGCAATTAAAATTCTGAAATATGTAAGAAATTGAATAAGGTAATTCATGATTTATAAAACTTTTTTATCTCTTTCGCTAGTTTAATACTTATTCCTGAAACCTTACATAGATCATCTATGGAAGCTGACTTAATTGATTGGATAGATTTAAAGCAATTCATTAAATCTTTTTTCTTCTTTGGCCCAAGCCCTTTTATATTATCAAGAGATGATTTTTTTATAGACTTATTTTTCTTGTTCCTATTGCTTGTAATAGCAAATCTGTGAGATTCATCTCTAATTTGTTGAAGAAGCAAAAATCCAGGGCTGTCCTTAGACATCTCAATAATACCACCTTTAGAAAGAATAGTTTCTGAAGATCTAACTCTTTTAGATCCCTTAACAATACTGAGGATCATTGGTGACTTTTTCGCTAAAACCGAAAAAGCACTCAAAGCAATCTTCAGCTGAAGCTTGCCTCCATCAATCAAAATAATATCTGGCAATGGATTAATGCTTTTTTTCTGAATTCTTCTTTCAAGAACATGCCTAATTGAACCTATATCATTTCCAGAAAATTCATCAGGTATATTAAAAAGCCTATAATTCTTTTTTTCTGGCCCATGAGATGAAAACCTTACAGCTGAAGCCACTGCATTTTTGCCACTATGATGGCTTATGTCAAACCCTTCTATTGTAAGATTTTTTTTATTTTTTAAAGCTAAATGAGAAGCAAGATCATTCATAGAAAGTAAATATTTATCAGCCTGATTAACCCTATTTTCAATGACTTGATATGCATTTAATTTGCCCAACTTAGCAACTTTTCTAATATTTGAATTGATGCTTGTAGAAATTGATATTTGTTTTCCAAATTTAAGTTTTACTGCTTGTTTGATTAGCAGCAAATTGTTGGGCTTAATACTTAAAATAATTTTCTTAGGCAAAGAGAAGCTATTTTGATAATAAGAAAATATTAAACTTTGAAACAGGCTATCAATATCATGCAATTGATTGCCTTTTAGATAATGAGTCTTGGTTCCTCTAATTTTTCCATCTCTTACTGATAGTATGCATACTCCTGTTTTATCAAGCTTAGACACACATGCAAAAAAATCAACACTGATTAAAGAGCTATTAAATGATTGCTCTTGCTGAAGCAAATCTAAGCTTTTAATCCTTTTTTTAATCTCTTGCGCTCTTTCAAACTCTTGTTGTTCAGCAAGTTTATGCATCTGAGCAGTCATTAATGATTTAGTTTTTTTTCCAGAAGATGATAAGTAATGTTGAGAAGATACGATGTCTCCTTGATAGCTAACTTCAGAGATTAAATTAACGCATGGGGCAGAACATCGTTGCATTTGATGCTCAATACATGGTCTAGATCTGTTACTAAATGTTGCATCGCTACAATTTCTAATCTGATAAATCTTCTGTAAGTCTTTAATAGTTGCCTTTACAGCTTGAGCACTTATGAAGGGGCCAAAAAAATTTTTGGAAACGGCATGCTTTGATCTCTTCATGCTGATACTGGGATATTTATGATCCATTGAAAAATGTACATATGGATATGTCTTATCATCACGTAAAAGAATATTAAATCGAGGTAAATTCTCTTTGATTAAAGACTGTTCTAAAAGAAGAGCTTCAGCCTCTGTGGTTGTGGAAAAAGTTTCAATCTCATCTGTAAGGATTTTAATTTGATGGGTTTTTCTATCCTTAAATGATTTACCAAAATATGAGGATACTCTTTTCTTTAAATCTTTTGCTTTACCAATATATATGATCTTATTTTTAGAAAAAAACTTATATATTCCAGGAGTATTGGGAACTTGCTTTAAATCTAGGGCCATTAACTAAGAAATTTCCTTGCGATCAGTTTTCCAGCAGCAACTCCATATTGATCAAAGGGATTAATTTCTAACATGCATGCGGTCACAAAAACTCTATGCTCCCATGTTGCTAATAAAAAACCAACCGCTTCAAGTGAAAGTTTATTTAAATGGAAAAGATTAACAGAAGAGTTGCTATTTGTTTTTTCAAGTAAGTTTCCTGACCCCTTAAATTCTGAGGATAGTAAGGCAGCTTGTCCTTTAGCTTGTGCGCTTGATAATGGGCTATTTGGCGAGGTTGAATAAATGATATCAGTACAAAATTCTGCAGTACCTTGATGCAATAATTGAAAATATGAATGTTGAGCAGTAGATCCAAAACCTCCAAATATTGACTGTCCTGTTTCTTTAAATATAGATTTAGCATTTGGCCTCTTGCCAAGTGACTCCATCTCAAGTTGTTGAATATAGCTTTGTAGAGATCGCAATTTCCAATTGTAAGAGAGAACCACTCTATTCTTTTTATTTAAAAAGTTACTAAACCACAAATCTGAAAATGCCAATATTTTAATAAATTTTTGATATTGCAGATCTATTTTTGTACTACCTAAAAGCATTTTGTCCGCAGAAAGCCCGCCCTTTAAAAATTTAGAGAAATTATTTTCTAACGCTGCACTTAGTGAGATAGGTGACCAAATTGAATATCTACCTCCAACTGTTTCTGGAAATGGAACAATGCAATCTTCATTAAAACCTAAATTTTTTGCTTGTTCTGTATTTGCCGTAATTACTATTGAATTAGTTGAATTGCTTTTTTTACCCAGCCATCTTAAGCATGTAAGAGTCTCATCTGTTGATAATGATTTAGATGAAAAAATGTAAAAATTCTTTTGATCACTTATTGATTTTAGTATTGAGTTAAACTCATCCTTGTCAGGCCCAGATATAAAATAATAATTAAATTTAGGTGATTCCTGATTTGTAAATTCTTGAAGCAATTTTGGCCCTTCATAGGAACCACCAATTCCAAAAGTAATAATATTTTTAAAGCCACCATTTTTAATCCTTTGGATAAAGGGTTCTGTAATTTTTTTGAAATCGAATTCCGAAGCTGGTTGATTATTGCGGTATCGATGGTGAAGAGCTTGTCTATTTTCTGTCTTGTTTACAATCCCTCCATCAAAGAGATCATTAATGGAATCTTGAAGATTCAATTCATTTGCAAGTTCATCAAATAATTTATAGTGCTGAGAAGAGAAGCTCTTTAAATAGGAGTGATAATCTAAAAGCTCAGATTCAAACTGAAAGGATAGTTTTTTTTTACTATTATCTAGTTTTGTGAGTTTCTTGAGATCAAGAAAAATACTTTTTGTAGATCTATTTTTCATAAATGGAATTATTAAAATTCTGAAGTGCTTTAGAAATATCTTCAGCTTGAGTAATTGGCCTACCAATAACTAAAAATGTGGAGCCCCTCTCAATCGCTTCTTTTGCGCTCATGGTTCTTGCTTGATCATCGTCTACTTTTATATCCCTGATACCTGGTGTAACTTTTATCGCATTAGAGTCTAAAATTGTATTTGCTATGTTTAGCTCATGAGGCGAACAAACGATTCCATCTATATTAACTTTAATTGCAATTTTAAATAAATTGCTTATTTGATCCTCAAGCTTGTTGCCAAATAAAGACAATGAATCTTTCTCTTCTAAACTGGTTAGCATTGAGACTCCTATAACTTTGGTATTAATAGATTTGCCTGCAAGCATAGCTTTACTGAGCATCTCTTCGCCGCCAGATAAATGAACTGTAAGCATATCTATTTTGCAGTCACTGAAACCTTTAATTGTTTCATAAACAGTATTTGGAATGTCATGCAATTTTAAATCTAAGAAAATTTTAAATCCTCTAGAGGATGTATGCTTAAGAAAGGATTTTCCAAGGGCGTTAAAAACAACACTTCCTATTTTAACCAGGCAAAGGTCTGGATTGAGTTTTTCTAAAATCGTATTAGCCTTTTCAAAATCAAATGTATCAATAGCTACAATTATTCTTGGATCAGTCATGCGCATGCAGAAGTTTCTTGGATGCTTTGAAATGCATAATTGAGGTTTCACCCAAGTAAGATTCTTCTTTTGTCTTAGGATTAGTATATTTTCTTGGCCTGATAGTTTTTTTAGAGAATGAGCCAAAGCCCCTAATTTCAACTCTATTATCTAGCGCAATAGCATTAATTATTTCCTGCAGTATTAAATCAATTCCTTCAGTAATTGTTTCATCATCCAAAGATGAGAATTTTCTTGAAAGGTGAATCGCTAGAT
>Ga0255758_10000881_pt1 | contig 32562 bp, 28 predicted proteins | sample 011ome_24_FD_179958 | JGI IMG/M metagenome (GOLD analysis project Ga0255758, IMG submission 179958) | Coastal salt marsh microbial communities from the Groves Creek Marsh, Skidaway Island, Georgia - 011513CT metaG (version 2) | ecosystem: Environmental > Aquatic > Marine > Intertidal zone >... | reverse complement strand
CTTTCTTTTTTAACTTCTATAAGCTATTATGGAAAAGAAGCGCGTTGTTGTAACAGGAATGGGAGCATTGACTCCGATTGGCAATACTCTAGATGAGTATTGGAACAATCTTATTAATGGGGTAAGTGGTGCTGCACCTATACAGCAATTTGATGCTTCTAAATTTAAAACACAATTTGCTTGTGAAGTTAAAGGATTTGATATTGAAAGCGTTATGCATAGAAAAGAGGCTAGGAAGCTAGACCCCTTTTCTCAATACGCTGTTGCTACCGCAACCGAAGCCATGGAAGATTCTGGCCTAGATCTTGAAAAAGTAAATTTAGACCGAGTTGGAGTTATTTGGGGTTCAGGCATTGGAGGGTTAAAAACTTTCCAAGAAGAGTGCTTTAGCTTTAAAGATGGAGACGGAACCCCTAGATTCAACCCCTTCTTTATCCCTAAGATGATTGTAGATATTGCTGCTGGGCACATCTCTATTAAGTATGGACTAAGAGGACCTAACTATGTTACTGTTTCGGCATGCGCATCTGCTACAAATGCTATGATTGATTGCTTAATGCAAATACAATTGGGCAAAGTAGATGTTATGGTTACCGGTGGCTCTGAAGCAGCAGTTAATATTGCAGGTATTGGAGGGTTTAACGCGCTGCAAGCGCTTTCCAAAAGAAACGACGACCCAAAAACAGCCTCGAGACCCTTTGATGCAACCCGTGATGGATTTGTTTTGGGAGAAGGTTCTGGCGCTTTAATTTTTGAAGAATTAGAGCACGCTAAAGCAAGAGGCGCAAAAATATATGCCGAAGTAGTAGGTGGAGGAATGACTGCCGACGCTCACCACATAACTGCCCCGCATCCTGATGGAACAGGAGCTTCAAGCGTTATGAAACTTGCATTAAAAGATGCTGGACTAGATCCGTCTACAGTAGATTACGTTAATGTGCATGGAACATCAACTCCGCTTGGAGATATTGCTGAGACAAAAGCAATTAAAGAAGTGTTTGGAGAACATGCATACAACCTAAACATTAGCTCAACTAAATCTATGACCGGGCACTTGTTAGGTGCAGCAGGAGCTATTGAGGCAATTGCTTGTGTAAAAGCAGTTCAAGAAGATATAGTTCCGCCAACAATTAACTTTGAGCACGAAGACGAAAACATTGATTACAACTTGAATTTTACCTTTAATAAGGCGGAAAAGAGGACTGTTGACGTTGCGTTAAGCAATACATTTGGTTTTGGTGGTCACAATACATCAGTGATTGTGAAAAAATACAAAGATTAAATTGTGTTGTTCAGTTTGTTGTTCAATCGAAAATCTCACTTAAAAAATTCTCCTTTACAATTATTTATTCGCCAAAGTTTCGGGTTTAAACCCAAAAATATTGAGTTGTATACTCAGGCATTTGTGCATAAGTCGGTAGCAAAAAAAAATCCGAGAGGATTAAAAATAAGCAATGAAAGGCTTGAGTTCTTGGGAGACTCCGTTCTTTCAACCATTGTTTCTGAATATTTGTTTGAAAAATTTCCTGATCAGGACGAGGGGTATCTCACTCAAATGCGATCAAAGATCGTAAGTCGGAAAAGCTTGAACTCATTGGGAGAAAAAATTGGATTAGAGCCGTTCGTAAAATATTTAAAAGGTAACTTTCCTTACAAATCTTTATTAGGAAATGTTTTTGAAGCTCTTTTTGGAGCAATCTACTTAGATAAAGGATATAACAAAGCCAAGGAAGTGTTTATTAAGTGTATTCTCGAGCACTATGTAGATTTGGAAAGTTTGGAAGCAAACAATATTGACTATAAAAGTCAGTTACTGGTTTATTGCCAGAAAAATAAATTATCGTTAGAATTTAAAACCATAAAAGAAGAAACTGTAAATGGGTCAATTAATTTTACCATGGGAGCGTTTATTAACGATGAGTTAAAAGGTCAATCAACCGATTTATCGAAAAGAAGCGCCAAACAAGCTGCGGCAGAAATTGTATATCAAGAGATTATTTAGCTATTTTTAAAAAGCCAACTTCTTTTTTGTCTAATATCCTCCATTTTCCTCGAGTAACCTTCCCTTTCTTTAGTCCTGCAAACTCAATTCTGTCAAGCTTCACAACATCGTAGCCTAAATGAGCAAACATTCTTCTTACAATTCTATTTTTTCCCGAGTGAATGGAGATCATTACAATTGTTTTTTGACCTGGAGCACCATTATACTCCGCGCTATCAAAAGCACTTAACCCATCTTCTAGTTCTATACCTAAAGTTAATTTCTCTAAATCATGGTCTTCAAGAGGCTTGTCTAAAACCGCTTCGTATGTTTTTTTTACCCCATAGCTGGGATGAGTTAGTCTTTTGGTTAGTTCACCATCATTAGTGAAAAGTAAAAGACCTGTAGTATTTCTATCTAATCGACCAACCGGATAAACCCTTTCTGAGCAAGCCCCTTCTATTAGATTCATAACCGTTTGACGATTATGAGTGTCTGAAACAGTAGTGATATAATTTTTCGGTTTATTAAGGAGAATGTATTTAAAGCGCTCTTTTTTCAACCTCTTTCCTAGATATCTCACGTCATCTGTATCACTAACTTTATGACCCATTTCAGTAACGGGATCTCCATTTACTGTTACGTCTCCTTTAGCTATCAGCTTATCTGCTTCACGTCTAGAACATATCCCTGCATTTGCAATGTATTTATTTAAACGAATGTTTTCGACAACCTCCTTGGTCGTTTCCGATTTATTTGAACTAATTTTTGATTTGTTCGAGTAGTTTTTTCCTTTCTTATTTCCCATTGTCTATTCTGGTCTAGGGCGCGAATATCGGAAAGATTAACCTAAAAAATTATAATGTTGGGTAAAAAGCACCTTCTATATGCTTAATATCTTTCTTCTTGTTGTTTATAATAATTGAAATGATGTCAAATCGAGCCTCAAACTCAACATTGTTTTTAATAATGTATTCGTTAGCGGCATTAATAATCATTTTTTGTTGCTTATCAGAAACAAAACTTTCGGGGTCTCCATAATTGTTGGCGCTTCTTGTTTTAACTTCCACAAAAACTATAAAGCCATCTTTTTGAGTAATGAGATCAATTTCAGCTTTTAAGTATCTCCAATTTTTTTCTAATATTAAATAGTTCTTTTCGAGTAAGTAGTCTTTTGCGATTGCTTCACCCTCTTTTCCTAAAATATGTTTTTGTTCCATTGTCTTCTTTTGGTATGATACTTGGTAAAGGGCAGAATAATTATTAGATATGATATAAATTTTTATATCTTAGTCGAACTTAAAAAGAAAATTATAACCATGAAAAATAATTTACAAAAACTTGGACTTTCTATACTGGCTTCTGTTTTGATTGCATCTACATCTTTAGCGCAGTTTGAAGGGGAAATACTATTTGAAAAAAACGTTGGTAAAATTCACGTTATCTACAAATACTTTGTTAAAGGAAATGATATTAGGATAGAAGAAGTTGGGGAAGATGGAACAATTGATGGAATTCAATTGATGGATCTAGAAACGAAAAAGACATACGCTCTAAGCCCAGAAAGGAAGCTGTGGTTTGAGACACCTAACAGAAGACCGGCAAAAACTTTGGATGTTGATGTCAAGAAAACGGGGGAAACGAAAGAAATTCTAGGAAAAAAATGTTTTGAAGTAGTTGTTATTAACAAAGCAAACGACAGAAAAATTGTTTATTGGATAACAAAAGGAGATTATGAATTCTTTATCCCTATGTTAGAAACATTAAACAGAAAAGAAAACCAGGCTATGTATTATTTGGAGATTGAAGGAATGGAAAATCATTTTCCTATGTTAAGTACAGAATATGCTCTTTCTACTGGAAATGTTGTTTCAATCCTAAAAGCAGAAAAGATTGAGGTAAAAAAAATTACCCCTGAAACTTTTATTATTCCAAAAGATTACGGCAAATTTGAAAGATAAATAGCTTCATCTAACTTTTTAAGGGTTGTTCTTTCAAACAACCCTTTTCTATTGCTCAAAAATTACGTTTGAATATGCTACTGTTAGTTTGCCTTCCTTGTTAAGGATTACAGTCCTATTGTCGTCTATATGACCACAAGGAAAGTTGAAGCAGACGGGGTAATTGTATTCCTCAACAGCTTCTTTGATAATCTCAACAGCAGTTTTTCCAAATGGGTTTTCATTGTCATTCATGTCCGTAATTCCACCAACAACTAGCCCTGAAAGGTTGCTCAATTTTCCGGATAATTTTAAGTTCCACATCATTCTATCTATATGGTAGAGGTATTCATCCAGGTCTTCAAGGAACAATATTTTCCCCCTTGTATCAATATCGAATTTTGTTCCCGAAAGACTGTAAAGCATGGATAAGTTTCCACCTATAATTTTCCCAAAGGCATCGCCTTCTCTGTTTAATTCGTGCGTCTCAGCAACAATGTTGTATATCTCGCCAAATAAAGCTTTTCGGAACGACTCTAGGGCTACATTTGTGTTCGTTTCAAAATTTACAGGCATTGTAGAGTGCAGTGTAGCAATGTTACATTTGGTATTTAAATAGTTATGAAGCGCCGTTACATCGCTATAACCACAAACCCATTTTGGGTTTTTGATTAGGTTTGAAAAATCAACGCTTTCTAAAATCCTTACGGTTCCGTATCCTCCTCTAAAACAAATTATTGCTTTAATTGAATTGTCGTTTACTGCGGCTTGTAAATCGCTTGCTCTTTGGATGTCGGTTCCGCAAAACTGATCACTCTCGGCTCTTAAATTTTTCCCTTCAACCACCTTAAGTCCCCACTTATTCAAAACTTCTTTTGCATGCCCTAATTTTTCTACATCAATCTTTCGAGCAGTTGATATTAGCGATATTTTGTCTCCTTTTTTGAGATTATTAGGAAGGATTGAATTTTTCATGTATCGAATATATTATATCAAGAGTCAAAAAACTATCTTTGCGTTCGCAATTTTATGAATCAACTTGTGTTCAAGTAAGCTATTGAATGAAGAATCCGAAAAGATATACCATTACCGCAGCTCTTCCGTATGCCAATGGACCTTTACATTTAGGTCATTTAGCGGGTGTTTATATACCTTCTGACATATACGCTCGTTTTTTACGGTCTAATGAAAAAGATGTTGCTTTTGTGTGTGGTTCGGATGAGCATGGTGCTGCAATTACATTGCGCGCAAAAAAGGAAGGAACAACACCGCAAGCTATTGTAGACCAATATCACACAATCAATAAAAATGTCTTTAAGCAACTTGGAGTAAGTTTTGATATTTATCATAGAACTTCTTCCGACCTGCATAAAAAAACGGCTTCTGATTATTTTAAGCTTTTAGAAGAGAGAGGAGAATTTACAAAAAACACAACGCAGCAATATTACGACGAAGAATATAATCAGTTTTTGGCAGATAGATATATTACGGGAGATTGCCCAAAATGTAAAACTCCCGGTGCATATGGCGACCAGTGTGAAAAATGTGGATCAGACCTTAGTCCTTTAGATTTAATAAATCCTGTTTCAACTTTAAGTGGAAATTCGCCAACGTTGAAAGAAACATCTCATTGGTATTTGCCAATGGACAAGCATGAAGATTGGGTTAAAGATTGGATAAAAAATGGAAAGTTGGACGGTATTCAAGTCCATAGGCCTAAAGAATGGAGAAACCAAGTTATTGGTCAATGTATGAGTTGGATAGACTCTGGATTAAGACCAAGAGCAATGACACGTGATTTAGATTGGGGTGTTGAGGTTCCTGTTGAAGGAGGAGATGGTAAGGTAATGTATGTTTGGTTTGATGCGCCTATAGGTTATATTTCAGCAACAAAACAATGGGCCGAAGATACAGGAAGAAATTGGGAGGATTACTGGAAGTCAGCTGACACTAAATTGGTTCACTTTTTAGCAAAAGATAACATTGTATTTCATTGTATAATATTTCCAATCATTCTAAAACTATTAGGAGATCATGTCCTGCCAGATAATGTTCCGGCCAATGAGTTTTTAAACTTAGAAGGGAAGAAATTAAGCACGTCGAGAAATTGGGCTGTATGGGGGTATGAATATTTAGAAGATTTTCCGGACCAGGAAGACGTGCTTCGGTATGTGCTTACTTCAATAGCTCCAGAAAACAAGGACAGCGACTTTTCATGGAAAGATTTTCAATCTAGGAACAATAATGAACTAGTTGCAATTTATGGAAACTTTGTGAACCGGTGTTTAGTTTTAACACATAAGTATTATGATGGGTCTGTTCCAAAAATGGGAGAGCTAACAGACTATGATAAAGAGGTTTTAAAAGAATTGGCACTAATCCCTTCTAAAGTGTCAAATGCAATTGAGTCTTATCGTTTTAGAGAAGCACAAGCAGAAGCGATGAATTTAGCTCGTTTAGGAAATAAGTACTTGGCGGACACAGAGCCTTGGAAATTAATTAAGACAGACGAGGAACGTGTTAAAACAATAATGAACATAGCTCTTCAAATAACAGCAAATCTTACTATTATATTTGAACCTTTTTTGCCGCTTACTAGCAATAAATTAGCCTCCATGCTAGGAATAGAGCTATTAAAATGGCAGGCAGCCGGGCAAGATGATTTAATGAGTACGGGCCACGTTATCAATAAAGCAGAATTGCTTTTCAGTAAAATTGAAGATAACAAAATAGAAGAACAAATAGCAAAATTAGAGTCGGCTACACAAGAAAACAGTAAATTCCCACCTATGAAAGATGAAGTAACATTTGACGATTTCACAAAAATGGATATCCGTGTCGGTGAGATAATGGCGGCCGAAAAAGTCGAGAAAGCAGATAAGTTATTGAAATTAACGGTTAATACAGGCTTGGACACTCGTACTGTTGTTTCGGGAATTGCGGAACATTATTCTCCTAAAGAGCTTGTTGGACAAAAGGTGTCAATCCTAATGAATCTAGCTCCGCGAAAGATTAGAGGTGTTGAATCTCAAGGAATGATTTTGATGGCTGAAGATGATGAAGGAAAACTTTCATTTGTTGCTCCAACTAAGGAGATGGAAGCTGGTGGAGGAGTTAGGTAATGACTAATCCTAAAACCGCTTAAAAGGTTAAATATCATCAGAAAAGTAAACACTGAAGTTACCGCATTACCACAATCTTTTTAGACTGTACCAATTGATTATTTTGAATTACCTGGATAAAATAAGTCCCCGTAGCAAATTGACTGCAGTCAATACTTTCCTTTTCGTTATAAACATTTTTAGATAGGGTTATCTCCCCTAGTTGATTAAGAATGTGAATTTTGGAATTAGACGCCCCTTCTAATTTTATTTCATTTACAGCAGGATTAGGGAGTATTGAAATGGTTTTATTTACTTCATTAACACCAACACTTCCCACAATAGCTGTGCGATATGTTACACCTCCTGTATAGCTATTTTGGTATACAAAATGAAAAACTCCATCAGCAAAAATAAGATCAGGGTTAGATTGGCTTCCAAGAGATTGGGCGTTTAGAAGTGCTGACGAATCAAGTTTTGAGTCACCATTAAATGTATAAGCAAAATAACATTCTTGGCCTGGAGAACCAGAAATATATTCTTGATAAACAACACCTATTGTGTTTCCTTCTCCCGCAATTCTTGGGTAATTCTGTCCACCTTGTTGGGTTCCTGGCATTTCCCAATTCGTTGTGCTATTGGCATTCGATTTATCCACCGTGGTAATCATTGCTTTTGAGGTCCCTGATGCTCCCGTCATCCATACCATATAGAAATTATTGTTAATAAAAGCCCCATGAGCTCCGCTTGCTGGACATACATTTACAAGCCAATCGGCATCGTCTACATCACCTCCAATTGGAAAAGATCCCCCACCATCAGAAGAAAAGGAAGCCCACATATCTCTTAAATTAGCGTTATTATCCCTAAATAAAAGTACCTGGTCTGGTCCGTTTAAAACAATTTCAGATGGGCAACAGTCACATACTTCTGCTCCCGACAGAGCTTCACTTGCGTTAATTGGTATTTGCCAAGTTGTTCCTGCATCCGCAGAATTAGACACTACATAATGAGGGTTAGTCCAATTTGCGTCATGAGTCATATAGCTCACCGCAATATCTCCATTTATATTACCTCCAATTGAAGCAAATCTGTTTAGTCCACTGTACCCACTAATATTTACCGTATCCGAAAAAGACATGCCAGCATCATTTGAAACTACACAGTAAACATCAAATCCACCGTTTAATTCGGCGTCATAAATAACCCATACTGAATCGCCTTTAGCTGCAATATCTGGACCTGTCCATGTGGCTGTATAAGGATTTATCCCTGATGGACTTACTGAAATAGGCGTGGAAAATGCTCCGCCATTTAATCTCGAAACATATACGGGTTGAGTGCCCGTTCCTCCTCCCCATACCACAACAGGAACATTATTTGAAGTCAATGCTATTCGAGGTCGAAGGTTCCCATAACCACTTGCAACTTCTGTTTCAGTAGACCAAAACAATTCTTGCGAGAATGTGTAACTCGTGAGAAATAATGCGACTAAAGTAATGGATAATTTCATGTTGGCTGGTTGATTTTTCCAAATATAACAATAAAGAAAATGAAGAGTCCTACAATAATTAACGCAGATAAAGGAAATATTAACAATTTAAATTTTCATTTTCAAAAACGATGTTTTGTGCCTTTAAGTATTCCTTGTTTGAAGTACATTGGATATTATCCTCCTTGACCTTTCCTTACTTTTTTATCATTTTCACCCATATCTCTCTACCAGATCGGGGCTCAATAGAGTTGTAACATAGCTCCATAATCTCAATGTTAAAGTAGGGCTCAAAATAACCTATATACTCCTTTATTGTTCCCCCGTAGGGTGGGTGGTCTTCATTTAACGGAGCGTTGAATAAAAGCCCAACCAATTTTCCTTCCGGGTTGAGTAGCTCGGCCATTTTTTTTGCATATGAAGACCTAAGGTTTTTGTCAATAGCACAAAAAAATGTTTGTTCGATGATTAAATCAAACGTACCGTTTAGTTTAAAAAAATCTTTATTGTGTAACTGATTGGATGGAAAATGCGGAACACGCGACTTAATATTAGCAATTGCAAATGGAGAAATATCAACTACAAAAACTTCTTTAAACCCTTTACTTAAAAGGTGTTCGGCTTCATGACTATTACCTCCTCCAGGAATTAGTATTGATATTTCTTTGTCCTGTAACTGACTAATATACAACTCAATTGGCGGAGAAATTTTCCCTAAATCCCACCTAGTATCATTGCTTTGATAACAGTTATTCCAATACTCTTGTGTCAATTTCATGTATTATTTGTTAATCTTATATTACAATTCTAGTGATAAAAACCGTTTAAGCCTAAAACAAAATCTTATACTGCATAATTGGAAGCTTTCCAATTTGATACCTAGTAAACACCGATTGTGTTGATGCATCATATCCTTGACTAAATACATTTTTTCTATTGGTTGCGTTTTGCATAGTAAATGCCCATTCTTGCGTGATTTTTTTACCATTTAATTTATACCCTATCTTAATATCTGTTCTAAAATATTCAGGATGCTGAGGAGCAAATGCATTGTCATAATCATAAACCGCAACATTCTGGTTTTGACTTTGTTCCAAGTCTATGGGGATGTACCGCTGACCTCCGTTTAAGGTAAATTTAATATCTAGTAATAGTGAACTCTGTTTTTTTGATGGTTTTTTTGATGTAAAATAAAACTCTTTGCCGACTAAGACATTTGTTGTATAGTTTCCATTAAAAGCTGTGTTTCTTTCTATTCCGTCAACCCCTTTGTAGGTTGAGTTATAAATTGAACCCGTAAATAAGTAATAGAACCCATTGTGTAAGAACCTTTCGACAGTAAATTCCAGACCATAGTTTGTTCCCGTACCCTTGTTTACTAAGGTATCGGGAAAAGCCAAATCAAAATTGGCCCCAAAGTTTAGTGTGCTATATTGCGGGTATCTATAGCTTACAGGGACATTATCCAATAGTTGATAATACGCCTCCATTTTTAACCTTGAATGTTTTCCCAAATTTCTATCGTATGCCACAACAAAATGCTGGCTTCGAACCATTTTCAACTCTTTATTTGGAATTATTGCTTCTCCTTTATCGTCAAAAACAGTATTTCCAAAAAGGTCTGTTTGCTCTCTAAAAAATAACCGGGTTGGCGCGAGTTGATTATGCAATCCATAACCGGCACTAACGGTGCTTTTATCATTGGATTTGTATTTAATTCCGAGCCTCGGCTCAACAGCAAAAGTGCTGTTGTAAACAAAATATTGACTGTGAATACCTGTATTTAAGGTTAGGTCTTCATTTACTCTAAATTGCCACTGCATAAAGGGCTGAATAAAATACGTAGCCCCATCATAGTTGGTAAGTTTTTTCCATTGAGGTTGCAAAGCCACGTATGAATTTGTAAATGGATTAAGAACGCTATCTGACCTTTGATGAATACTGTCTTTTAGATGAAAAAACTTTCGCTGATTATAGACCCCTATCTTCAATAGATTTCTAGCATTAATCTTTTGGTTAAAAACTACATTTATAGATTGTTTGCCCTCATAACTATTATTACGGTAATAAGGGTTGTAGCTTCCATTGGTAGGGTTTAGTGTATCGTTTATTATATCGTTTGCTGCAACGTCAACAGCAAAACTCGTTTTGAGAAAAGCCTTATCATTAAACCGATATGTGTTGGATATCGAAATTACTCCTATTCTTGATTTAAAAACAATATCTTCTCCGCTATCGGTAAATAAGTTTTCTTCTCCTTCTTGTTCGCTATCTAAAAATGAAGCTTCGCTAACCCCTCCAACACCCCATAAAACAGTTCTCCCTTTTTTGTTTGGAAAATTTAACTTGAACATTGCATCTTGATAACCGGGAACAGCTGTTCCTGCTCCAAAATTAAGCCCCATTTTTTTAAATAGGCCAAGTGTAGAATAACGGTAACTAGCAATATAAGATGAATAACTCTCTTTATTAATAGGTCCTTCAGCTGTGAACTCGAGTCCATTAAAGCCAATTTGAGACAAAAACTCATGTTTCTCGTTATTACCATTTTTCAGCTTCAAATCAAAAACCCCAGCCAAGGCGTTTCCGTATTCTGCTGGAAATGCCCCAGTCATAAAATCTGAGTTGTCCAAAACATTGTTATTTAAAATACTAATAGGTCCTCCTGTTGTGCCGTTTAAAGCAAAATGATTAGGGTTTGGAATGTCCACATCTTCTAGGCGATACAATACACCCGTAGGTGAATTTCCGCGAATTACGATATCATTTCTACTATCATCTGCTCCTTGAACGCCTGCAAAGTTTTGGGCCATCCTAGCTACGTCATTTAAGCTGCCTGCATACCGCTGGGTTTCTTCAATAGAGAAGGTTCGAGCGCTAACCGTTGCCATTTTGTTTATGGTTTTATCTTTCTCCGGGCCAGATTTAACCACAACTTCATTCATAATAATTGATTCTTGAATCTCAATATTAAGGATAAGTTCTTTTCCGGAAGTAAGCTCAATGTTCGTTAGTGTTTTTGGTTCATATCCAACATAGCTTATTTTAATATTGTGTCGGCCAATTGGAACGTCAACGACCTTAAACCTTCCGTCAAAATCTGTGGCTGCTCCTTGCAGGGGCGTAACTGAAGTAATAACTATATTTGCTCCTGGCAAGGGAGATTTAGAGTCTTTGTCAATAACGAGGCCTCTGATGTTTTGTGTTATTTGTGCTTGCCCAAAAAGCGAAAGCATAAAGAGTAATGTTGTAACAATTTTTTTCATTTCTTGTTTTTGATGGCACAAAGAAACAACCGATCTTCTGCAAAAAAAACTAAAAGGTACGAACGGCTCTGTTTTGGGACGAAATGAAGTGCTTGGGGCGAATAGTAATATTATATCAACAACGAAACAAGCGATTTAAAATGAGCTGATTGCTTCCTAGACACAGGAATAGAATGTTGCACGTTTTCAAAATGCACCTTGTACCCTTGAGCTGTTCCAGAAACTTTATAAATCTTATTAAAATTAACAATATAACTACGATGTACACGAACGAAAAATGAAAATTCTTTTAAGCTGTCTTCTATGGAGTTTAGACTAGCTCTTATAAGTTCCTTCCTGTATTTGTCATTCTCATTAAAATGGATTTCGCAATAATTACTTTCTGATTTAACATATAAAATGGAATAATCCATGAGCTTTGATTCCTCATTTTTTCCTTCTCCTTTCAATGTTATTTCTTTCGTAAAGGGGTTCTTAGATTGTTTTAGTTTGTTGATGTTTTCCGATTCTGCTTTGTACTTTTTTAATAGTCTTGTCTGGTTGTACAATACCACAACAACTATGGGTATTATGCCAATTACAAAAGTGATGCTAATTGAAAGAATAAAATTATTAAAGGAGTACACCTCACTTTTTTCAACTGAAATTTGACTGGACGCGGCATAAAGAAAATTGACAACTCCAATCGTGAATACAATAAATGACAGGTGACTGATTTCTTTTAGTACAGTCTAGTTGGCGTCACTAAAATAATTTGAAAAAAACTGTGGCAAAATAGCTGCAATAAAAAATGACACCGCAAATGTTATTAAACCATACCCTAGGGGCATATGCCCTGAATAATTAATTAAAGAGTCGAACGGTTTAAATAATAACAAGAAAAAGAAAATAAACGTGCCCGCTAACAATGAGATAACAAGGTTGTCAAAAATCTCTTTATTGCATGGATATGGTTTGCGTAAAGTCTCCAACACAGCTGCAAAAATAAAAAAAGCCTCTAGCAAATATTTGCTAGAGGCTTTAAAATACAATTAGTAATTTTTTTATCTATTGAAAGACATTGACATACTAGTTCCTTTTGCCATTGCGTCAATATCAAATTCACCTGGTACCATATTCATTGCTTCTGGCATCTGCTCTTTAACTTGGGCTATTAAATCTTCTGCTGTAAGCGCAAGAGTTAACTTCTCTGCTGAAACACTTTGAACATTTAAAGCCATCTTCCCTTTTTCGCCTTCTACTTCTCCTTCAATAATTAATTTATCTCCTTCAAGTGACCAATCAAAAGAAAAAGTTTCATCTTCACCTTCTTTTGACAATACTAACTTACCATCTTCTTTAAATTCAAAAGTAATAGATTCCGATTCCTCAGATGCCTCTGAAAGCATTGCACTTTTTTGCTCTTCAATTGCTCCCTTGAATGCTGCAAGGCCATCTCCTAATGTTAAATCCAACGAACTAGGATCTGCTTTCCACACTCCTACTAATTCCGCTGAATCCGTGCCACCGCAAGAAACCAATACTAATGCAGTTAATGCAACTGCCAATGTTTTAAATACGTTTTTCATTTTAAATTTAGTTTTTGTTTTTATTTATTCTACAAATGAAAACGATTCCGTGGTATAAAACAATAATTCGTGTAAAAACTTGATAAACAATATAGTTTTAATGGTTTAATAGTATTTATTAGTTTTGTAACATGAAAAGAATTGGAATTATTGGAGGAGGAAGTTGGGCGACGGCAATTGTAAAAATGCTATCGAACAATAGTGATTCATTTACTTGGTGGATGCGAGATGAAAACCAAAAGGAACATGTTGTCTGGCACAACCATAATCCAAAATACCTACAATCTGTGGTTATTGACAATAACATTGTAACAGCTACAACGGATCTAAAATTGACAATCGAGGAAAGTGATATTCTTGTAATAGCTACCCCTTCTGCTTTTATAGATGAAACATTTTTAAATTTTTCAAAAGAAGACTTTGCAGGAAAATATATTATTTCAGCTGTAAAAGGGATTATACCGCAAACGAATGAGATTCCTGCGAATTATTTCAATAATAAATTTGACGTTCCGTTTGAAAGCATTGGAATCATCAGCGGCCCTTGTCATGCAGAAGAAGTTGCCTTAGAAAGACTCTCCTACTTAACCATTGCAAGTCCAAACAAAACATTAGCCGATCAAATCGCCAAAAGCTTATCGTGTCGTTATATTAAGTGCTCTATTTCAGACGACCTATTAGGAACTGAAATATCTGCAGTTTTAAAAAATGTTTACGCACTTGCTGGTGGAATTTGTCACGGACTAGGTTATGGTGATAATTTTCAAGCTGTATTGATGAGTAATGCCATTCAAGAAATTTCCCGTTTTGTGGATGCAGTTCACCCTATTCATAGAGATGTGAAATCCTCAGCATATTTGGGGGATTTATTGGTAACTGGTTATTCCCTATACAGCCGAAATAGAACTTTCGGAAATATGATAGGAAAGGGTTATTCTGTTAAGGCCGCACAACTAGAGATGAATATGGTTGCTGAAGGTTATTATGCAACAAAATGCATAATGGAAATAAACGAAAAGTACCACGTGGAGCTGCCAATAACCAAAGCGGTATACCATATCTTGTATGACAAAATATCTCCTTCCGTCGAGATGAACATACTGTCTGATAATTTGAATTAAACGATTTACCTTTGGAGACAACACCCCATCAAGCTACAAATATTTACACTTCATAGTTATTTCTTTATCTTCTTTCCCTAATATAAATTTAAAATCTTCAAATTGGGGTTTTGAATAACCTTCGTGAAAATAATTTGAAAATGCAAAACCCTCTTGTGGGAATAAATATTTATATTTCATTTTCCTATCCCAGTCTTCATCATCCAACAAAGCAATTCCATATACTCCAGGGCTTAACCCAACAATTGTAGCAGTCACCTTACCGTCTTTCATTTCAGTTTTTAAAACTGTTTGTTTCATAACAGCATCTCTATTTTGGTAGTCTTTATTGCTCGTGTAAATACAAAGTAACAAATGTCCATTGGAACTGCGAACATCTGTAATTTCTACTAAAATAGTTTGTGCACAAACAGAGGCACCTATATTACAGATTAATAAAAAAATATTCAAAACAAAAACTTCAATCTTCATATTTACTAAAACTTAATTATTACGCCCAATGCATAGAAAATATTTAGCCTTTTAGTCTAACCCATTGATTTTCATCATTTTAGGCGTGAGTCGGGAACGCGCGCTTAAATTGACCATCTTCAACAATTAATGGCATTGTTTCACTTGACAAGCAAAAGTCTCTTAAATCGCTTTTAAACATCTTTTTGATGCTTTATAACATAAATCTGACTTGAATATTTGTTGTTTTTTGCATTTGCCGCAAGATTCGATTTAAATCCATTCATAAAACCTGATAAAATATTTCCGCCTTTATATTTTTCCGAAATCATGCTTATATAATAAGCGTCATATTTCATTGGCAATATTTCAACTAACTCCATACCATGATTCGAAAATAATTTTTTTATGTTTTTTGGTCTAAAATGGTATAGATGAATTGGCAAATCGTAAGCAGCCCAATTTGATTTATAATGTTCTGCATCTTTACTAGAACAGTTTGGCACTGCCACTATTAAAACCCCTTCTTTCTTTAAAATCTTTTTATATTGCTCTATATCTTCATTTAAATTATATACGTGCTCTAAGACATGCCACATAGAAATTACATCAAACGAATTCTCTTCAATATCATATAAATGATTCAATGGTTTTGCTTCTATTAAATTACTCTCGATAGCAATGTTACGGGCAGATTGATCAGGCTCTAATCCAAGGGTGTTCCAATTTAGGGATTTACAATAAGCTAAAAAATCACCAGTGCCGCAGCCAATATCTAAAATGTTTTTCGCTGTTGAATGCTTTGACGCCAACCTTTCTTTTTGCTTGATTGCCCTGGAACGAACAACGTGGTAAATCCTATTTATAAATCCTTTTTTGGTTCCGGAATGAGAAACATAGTTTTCCGATTTATAGTAATCTCCTATTGTGTCTTCCGTAGGAATCGGATTCGTAAACCGAAAAGAACAATCGTTACATTCTACAATCCTAAAAGAATCGTTGCTTACGTTGTGATCTTCTGCTTCTAAAAAATTTCGCAAAGATTCACCCCCACAAATGGGACACTTTTCAATATTTATCATTTGATGTTTCACGTGGAACAATTCTAATTTTATCTGCCAAGATAAATCATTAATACAGATATATCAGACGGTTTAATTCCGCTGATTCTTGAAGCTTGACCCAATGTTCTAGGACCGATTTCACTCAACTTCTCTTTGGCTTCATTAGAAAGTGAAGAAAATTTACCATAGTCGATACCGTCCGGAATAACAACATATTCCAATCTTGAAAGCTTATCAGCCACATCCTTTTCCCGATCTAAATAACCTTTATATTTTATCATTATTTCGGCTTGTTCCAAAACATCTCGCTTTTCATTTCCGATATTATCAATAAACTCTGTAAGGTTGTCATTCGCAAATTGTAAATCTTGAATTGTCAAAAATGGTCGAGCTAAGACCCCGTCCATTTTTACTTTCTGTCGAATTGGTGAAGTTTTCTTTTTTTCCAAGATGGGGTTTATACGCTGCGGATCAACGGATGTTTTTCGAATAAATTTTATTAGTTCCTCCGTTTTAAATTGTTTTTCTGAAACCTTATTCATACGTCTTTCTGAAGCCAAACCAATATTAAATCCCTTTTCTGTAAGCCTTAAATCGGCATTGTCTTGGCGTAACAATATACGATATTCAGCGCGAGAAGTAAACATTCGATATGGCTCTTCGGTGCCTTTGGTAATCAGATCATCAATCAAAACTCCAATATAAGCCTCACTGCGCGATAATGTAAACTCCTCTTTTTGCTGAACCTTTAATGCAGCATTTATTCCAGCAATTAGGCCCTGACTTGCAGCTTCTTCATACCCAGTGGTACCATTAATCTGACCTGAAAAATACAACCCTTCTATAAGTTTAGTTTCCAGGGTATGCTTCAATTGTGTTGGAGGAAAGTAATCGTACTCAATCGCGTATCCAGGCCGAAACATTTTAGCATTTTCGAAGCCAGGAACCAAGCGAAGGGCTCTCATCTGAACCTCTTCCGGCAAACTGGTACTAAAGCCGTTGACATAGTACTCTATAGTATCCCAACCCTCGGGCTCTGCAAATATTTGATGACGATTACGCTCAGCAAAACGATTAATCTTATCCTCGATGGAGGGACAATAACGGGGACCAATACTTTTAATAGATCCATTGAACATGGGAGACCTATCAAATCCCGTCTTTAACATTTCATGAACATCTGGGTTTGTGTAGGTTATCCAACAGCTTTTTTGGCGAGAAAGAAATTCTGTCTCATCAGAATAAGAAAATTTCTTTGGGTTAATATCGCCAGGTTGTTCGTCCATTTTTGAAAAGTCAAGAGAACGTCCATCCACCCTAGGCGGAGTACCTGTTTTCATTCTACCCGATTCAAATCCAATTTCAACCAATTGCTCAGTTATTCCATGGGCTCCCTTTTCTCCCATTCTGCCACCACCGTATTGCTTTTCGCCAAGATGTATAGTTCCATTCAAAAAAGTGCCGCTATTCAGTATTACTGATTTACCTTTTATTTCAATACCCATTGCTGTTTTCACCCCCATAACTTTACCGTTGGAAGTAGTTATACCAACCACCATATCTTGCCAAAAATCCACATTTGAATTTTGTTCAAGGGTTAGCCTCCAAGTCCTTGAAAATAACATACGGTCGCATTGTGCTCTAGGGCTCCACATTGCAGGGCCTTTGCTTAAATTTAAAAGCTTAAACTGAATAGCGCTTTTGTCGGTAACAATCCCCGTATATCCGCCCAATGCGTCTATTTCACGAACAATTTGTCCTTTTGCAATACCTCCAATAGCTGGGTTACAACTCATTTGACCTATGGTCTCCATGTTCATTGTAATCATGAGCACATTCGAACCAAGGTTAGCAGCGGCAGCAGCAGCTTCATTACCAGCGTGTCCACCTCCAACAACTATAACATCATACTCTTGCAGCATTCGATTTTTCTATTAATGTTCCACGTGAAACACCTACACAACTAACTTGTTATCAATTGTTTACATGTTTTCCAGCATCTTTAACGCCTTCTCTTCCATGCTTCGCATTTCCACAATATCATCGGCAGTCTTATCTGTAAAGCCGAGCAAATGTAATAAACCATGCGCAATTACTCTGTTAAGTTCATTACTTTCCGTTTTCCTAAACGTATTTGCATTTTCCTTAATTCTATCAATAGATATAAATAAGTCTCCGGAAATCAAGTCTTTGTCGCAATAATCAAATGTAATAATATCCGTGAAATAATCGTGCTTTAAGTGTTCTTGGTTCAACTTCAATAAGTAATTGTCTGAGCAAAATATATAGTTTAATTCACCCAGCTTTTTATTGTGTAGTTCAACGAGATTTAACAGCCAGTTTGAAATTGTGTTTTCACTCCCAAGTGTAAAAGAAATGTCCTCGGCATGAAAAAAAATAGTATTTGACGGCATAGTTTAGGTATAAAAAAATCCCGCACTAAACGGGACAACTTAAATAAATGTAAATGCTTAAATCAATTTGTCGTTAGCATTCAAAAGTTAATTCAACAATCCTTCCATTTTCTTCGAAGGTCACTTCATCAGCTAAGTTTTTCATTAAAAAAATACCCCTTCCATTTGGCTTCTCAATGTTTTCGGGATCTGTTGGGTCTGGTAAATTTTCAAAATCAAAACCCACCCCTTCATCTTCAATTCTAAATTTTAGCATGTTTTCGTTTTGGCCGCAGGCAACCGATGTTTTTTTATTTACATCTAATTTGTTTCCATGATGAATAGCATTGTTTACCGCTTCGGTTAAGGCAATTAATATGTTTCCATAATTACCTTCAGGAATTTGTAACTCTTCACAAACATTATCCACTAATTTTTCCACCAAATAAATGTTCTTTGCCTCAGAAGGAAAGTCTATGTTTTGCATTATTAAAAAGGTTTGTGTCGCCATGGTATCATTCATCAATTTGATTAAAATACTCGTTCACTTTGTTTTTATAATATGGTTTTAGTGAAGGAGGAATCGTTTTTAACATTTCGATTTCCTTCTCTTTGTCCTCTTTATACTCAAGATATTCATTTGGGTTACTAAAAAGTTGCTTTTTTGCTTCATTAGCTTCTCTTTTCTCTTCAAACTCTCTTTCTCTTTGGGCTTTCTCGTGCTTCAAAAGGCGAGTCATAATATCTTTGTGGCGCGTTATTGTCTCTTTCGAAATTCTTTTATTGACAATATCTTCCTCTAGTTTTTCCATGTCCTTGGCTATTTTTTTTAAGCCATTTCCATTGCCTGATCCGTCTTTGTTAAGCTCCTGGCCCATTTGTTCCATTTGTTTTCTTAAGGCACTTTGGGCGGCAGCCATTTGCGCAATCTCTTTGCTAGACATCCCTCCAACACCACGTTGACCACCAGGTTTTTTGCCTCCGTCACCCTTTTTACCCTCTTTCTTGCCTCCAGAGTTATCTGCCTTTTCCATGGACTTCTTCATCTTGTCAAGTTGTTTTTTTAAGGCATCTTGCATTTCCTTCATGCTTTTAGCAGAAGGCTTTCCGTTTCCTTTACCTCCTGGCTTATTACACTCGCCTTCTCCCGGAGGACCTTTTTGTTGTTTTTGCATTTGTTTAATAGCTTCGTCAAATAGAAGTGCTAGGTTATTAGCAGCTGTCATTACATACTGCTGTTCGCTGGAGGCCTTGGGTGTTTGTCTGTCGGCAATATGCTTGACTGCATTTTCAATATTCTTGTTCATAGCCGCAACCTCCTTGTTTATATGCGGACCTAGTTGCATAACTCTCTTGCTCAAAGCAAAAAGAGAATCCTCTAATAGTTGCGCATCATCTTCTAATTTACGCTGTCTTTGTCCTAACTTAACATATTGCGGATCTTTAGGACTCAAACCCTTCAGCTCATGCATTACTTCCTCTTGTTCAAAAGAAAATTGAATTAAATTCTCAAATAACTGGCGCAAAGACTCCATACTCTCGGAGTCTTTTTGTTCTTTGTCTTTAGATTTCATATTCTTCAACATTTGCGAAAGTTCATCCATGTCCTCTGCAGCTTGATCTTGTTTCTCTGCAGCTTTTTTGTTCTTTTTATCTTCTATGTTTTTTTTACTTTCATCCAACCCCTCTGAAATATTTTTCTCTTCTTCTTTCGTGTCAAGCATGTTCTTTTTCCTTTCCAGGTCTTCATTCAACTCCTCCAGTTCTTTCATTTCTTCCTGGATATTTTTAAACTCTTGATTCAATTTTTCTTGTTCCTTGTTTAATTGAAAATTAGATTTCTCTTTGTTTTTTGTTTCCTTAGATAAACCCTTTTGCTTTTCCGCCAGCTCATCCAGTCGATCTGTGATTTTTTCCAATTTACTATCAAACTCCATTTGCTTGAACTGCTCCAGCGACCTATCCAGTTCCTTTTCCATTTGCTCTTGAGATAATTCAATTTGATCCATTTTATTTAACAACTGGTTCTTGTTTAACTCCTCTAGCATTTTTTGAAGCTCCTTATACATTTGCTTCATTTCATCTGGCATTAATTGTTCAAACAGCTCATTTAATTGTTGTTGCTTTTCTAAAATATCTTCGCTTAGCTTTTCATATTCATTCTGTTCATTGTTTTTTTTACTATTATCTTGTTTCATTTGGTTAATCTTATTCTCCAAGTTGCGCTGTTTCTTTAAGAAATCTTCTAACCTGTTTTTGTCCTGCCAATCAGGCTTCGGTTTTTCTAAAAGACTTTTTTGAATTGCTTTCAATTCCTCTTGCAGTTTTTGCACGTCCTTTAAATTTTCTGAAAGCTTATCCTTGAGGTCTTCATTTGATTTATCAGCCTTATTTGCAAGCTCATTTATTGTAGGAGCCTTATAAACTCTTGTTTGAGAACGCGAAGACTTTGGTCCATTTAATCGATCATTGTCCCAAACAACAAAGTAGTGCTCTATGGATTCGCCTGGGCTTAAGTTAAGTTTTGACATATCTAAATAATGGAAAAACTGTTCTTTTTTATAGTTTTTAGAAATAGGAACTTGAATGGACTCGAACTTACTTGCTTTTCCATCATTTACCCTTTTATATTTAAACACAAGTTTCGTAAAACCATAATCGTCCGCAATTTCTCCATTAAAGTAATGAACAAGCGTGTTTCCTGAGTCCAATTTCTCATCTACACTTATAGAGGGTGAGGCGTCCTTAATTACGTTTAGAAAATATGCTATAGTATCATCATTCATAATGTAATCGTTCTGAGTAGAAATTGAATAACTAGCGCTCTTAAAAAACTGCTGAGAATGGCTAAATGAGTTCTGGCCAAAAGGACTTAGCACAACCAATGAGTCAGGAAAATGAAGGTTAATCTGATTCGTGTTTTTTGTCATAAAACCCCATTCCACTTTTGTGCCCTCGGGCAAAGTTAAGTCCCCTACGTTGTTTAACTCCTCGTCTTTTAAATCTGTATATTCGGGATAATCTAAGTTGATTCGAAACCCCATTAATGAAGGTTTCGGCATTACCCGAAGCAAGTAATTGTCCGATGAAATATCGTCGGCGGATAAATAAAAGTCGTGATCTTCGTTTACGTTTCTAAATGTATGTTCAAATGATATATTACTTGTTTTTTTTAGCTTATGCCTTCTGCCATCGACATTAACATAAACTGAGTTAGGGAAATGGTTTCCTTTAACTTTAACAGATAGAAGAAAGTTTTCTTGTTGAATTACTTCAAGACTTTCGTTTTGAACCTCAAAACGAAACGGAGCGTTATCGGTAATAATAATGTTGTGATGCAAAATGTTATCTGTACTATTTAAGATAATGCTGCTATCCGCGAAAGAAATGATAAGCAAAACAACTATTGGGGAGAATAGAAATTTCAAGTACTTTTTGTTCTCTGAGAAATCTATCGCAGACTTAAAAGAAACCGCTGTAAGCTGACTTACCCTTTGATCTATACTTGCTGAAATCAATGTGAGGTGGCTTGGCGAGATGTTCTCTTTACTTTCGCTGAGTTGAAGTGTGTTTACAATCTTATCTTTTATGCCTCCAAAATGATTTCCGACAATTTTTGCAGCCTGTTCGTAGGAAATCAGTTTACCTAATTTAGCTAACTTAAAAAGAGGGATAGACACATAGAAAACTAAAATAAATAAAGCCAACACCAAATAGCCGTAAAACAAAAGTGACCTGCCAACTACATCAAATTCTCCAAAATACTCTAGAAGAATTGCAAATAAAAAGAAAGAGCATAACAATGCAGAACTATAAATAAGACCTTTTAAAAGCCTATTTTTATAGTACTTACGAATAAATTCGTCCAGTTTTTCTATCAGAACATCTATTCCATGCATTGCGCTTACAAGATATAACCTTAATCCGTAAATTGGTTCAAGAAATACGGGAATTCTTTTGTTTTGTTGCTAAAAAGAGGTTAATTTTTTATTGTTTGGAGCAATTCAATTGTAACACTCTATTGAGGCTTCTCGAATTGAACGCACAAAGAGCTTTTTCTCTCATATTTCCAATTACTCAACAATAAGAATATATTTTCGTGCTAACTCTCGGTGGTCTTCATGGGGACTCTAATCGAGTGTTCGCGAAAAAATAAAGCCTATTTAATCTGACAGAAACAAGACATAAATCATGTTTTCGAAGCTCAGGTTTTTGCTACATTTGCAGAAACCCAAGAAATAAATGAACATTAGAATAACCAAAGAATTTGATTTTGAAGCAGCGCATGCGCTGGATGGCTATGAGGGAAAGTGTAAAGATATACATGGTCATTCATATCATTTAAAGATTACACTAATTGGTGAGCCCAGCAAAGACGTGTTATTGTCTGACTGTGGGATGGTTGTCGACTTTGGAGAAATAAAATCCATTGTTCGTGACCATGTTTACGAAAATTTTGATCATCGTTTATTATTACGCAATGACTCACGGTTTAAAGGTCTTGAAAAAGACAATGAGCGAATTCGGTATGTAAATTATCAGCCTACTTGTGAAAATATGTTGATTGAGATTGTAGGGATGGTTCAAAAATGTTTACAAGGAAAAACTATACTCCATTCTGCATTTTTAAGAGAGACTGCAAATAGTTATGCCGAATGGTTTTCCAGTGATAACAAATAAAACAGATTAAATTCTGTTAAGCAGAAGCCACAGCGCTATAAGCAAAGGTTTTTGGACGCTTTCTTAAAAGTGTTAAACAACGGAAGAACAATAAAAAATAATATGGATATCGATTTAATTAGAAAATACAACGTCCCCGGTCCGAGGTACACATCATATCCAACGGTGCCTTTTTGGGATAAAAAAGGTATTAAAAAATCTGCCTGGAAAAACACTTTCCAAAAAGCCTTTGATGAAAGCAACAATACAGAAGGAATTAGTCTTTACATTCACCTTCCTTTTTGTGAAAACCTTTGTACTTTCTGCGGCTGCCACAAGAGAATTACAAGACGTCATGATGTTGAAGAACCATACATTGACACCGTATTGAAAGAATGGCAATTATATTTAAAGCATTTTTCAGAAAAACCAAAAATCAAAGAAATTCATTTAGGAGGCGGTACACCAACTTTTTTCAGTGCAGAAAACCTTAAAAAGTTAATTACTGGTATTCTAGAAGCTTCTGAATTAATGGAAAATCACGAATTCAGCTTTGAAGGACACCCTAACAATACGACCGAAGAGCAATTAACTACATTGTATACGTTAGGTTTTAGGCGTTGTAGCTTCGGAGTTCAGGATTACGACCCAATTGTTCAGAAAACAATTAATCGGATTCAGCCATTTGAAAATGTCGAAAGGGTTACAAAATTGGCGCGTAAAATTGGATACACCTCAATAAGTCATGACTTAGTGTTTGGTTTGCCAAAGCAAAATTTACAAAACATTATTGACACCATAAATAAAACCAAAGAGCTAAAACCCGATAGAATTGCATTTTACAGTTACGCACACGTTCCATGGATAAAAGGAGTGGGGCAGAGGGGTTATGATGAAAATGACTTACCAAAAGACGAAGTAAAAAGGGACTTGTATGAAGTCGGCAAACAATTATTTGACAAAATAGGATACGTAGAAGTCGGAATGGATCATTTTGCGCTTAAAACAGATTCTATGTACAAGGCGATGAAAGAGAAAACCCTTCATCGCAATTTTATGGGATATACTTCTGGAAAAACAGCTCTAATGATTGGCTTAGGAATGTCGGCAATCAGTGATAGCTGGTACAGCTTTGCGCAAAATGTAAAAACAGTAGAAGAGTATCAATTAGTTGTTAATCAAGGGGAAATTCCTTTATTAAGGGGGCACTTGCTCTCCGAAGAAGATTTAATTATCCGTAAACACATACTTAACATAATGTGTCATTTTGAAACTTCGTGGAAAAACGTCGATCAACAAACGCCTGCTTTATTAGAAGGCTTAACCCTACTTGATGAAATGAAAGAAGATGGCCTTGTTGTAGTTAAAGACAACAAATTAACTGTGCCTGAAAAAGGAAGGTTGTTTGTAAGAAATATTTGTATGTGTTTTGATGCTAAAATGATTCGGAACAAACCAGACACTCCTTTGTTTAGTCAAACTGTATAGGCTTAGCTAGGTAAAAAAAAGGTTTTGGATTAACCAAAGCTGCAGTCTCTTCTGCTTTTTCTGTAATAATAATTTTCAACAACGCTAATTCCTTTCTTCGGATTCGACAAAAACAAAAAGCCTGTAAAAGAGAAAACTTTTTAGGTGTTTTCACGTACAAGTCTCGGTATTTTCAATGTGAATGAAAAAAAAACTATTAATAGTTCTAATCCTTCTTATCTCAATTCTTGGGCACGCTCAACGGTTTCAGCAAATAAACAAATTCGAGGCTGCAGTAAACTCAGAAACCGATCCTAAAAAATTAGCGAATATTTTGTACGAGTTATCTAAACTATATGAGCCTTCTAATTCGGAAAAGGCTATGGAAAATGCTCGTCGTAGTTTAGCTGTCAGTAAAAGCTTACAATACAATACAGGAATAGTTAACGCCTATAATCAAATTGGCTTATTGGAGCTAAATTTTGCACAATATCAAGCCGCCTTAGACGCTCACTATAGCGCCTTAAGAAACAATGAGGAAACACAAAACCAGGAAGGAGTTTCCTTAAGTAATTTATTCATAGGCCATGTTTATCAGGAAAAGGGAGAATTCACAATAGCAGAAAGCTTTTATAGAGCTTCGCTCGAAATAGCTAAGGAAATTGATTGTTTATTATGTTTATCAAAATGTAACTCTCGGCTAGGGGATTTAAGTTATGTCCAAGGAAAAGAAAATCTATCGCTTCAATATTATTTAGTTGCATTAGATGCAATTTCTTTAACCAACAACATAGAAGAGTTGGCTGAAGTAAATAGAAGTGTAGGGTTCCTCTACAAAAATGCAAAACAAAATGATTTAGCCCTAGAGCATTATTTAAAATCACTCGGTGACTTTGAAAGGATTAACAATAAAGAAAAACAATCCGTTCTTTGTTTTGAAATAGGAGTGGTTTATCAAGCGGAAAATGAGTTTGATTTAGCTTTACTTTACATGAAAACTAGTCTGGGGTTGGCGGAAAAAACAGGATTAAAAGCTTACATTAAAAAAGGGTATGAAAATTTAGCAAATGTCTATGAAAAAAATGAAGATTATAAGCTAGCTTATGAATACCTTAAATACTACCTAGCAATAAAAGATACGCGTGAAATTTCGGAGCTAGAGGCGCAGTTAGATATTGAAAACAAAAATCAAGAAATACTACTTCTTAACAAAGAAAAACAATTTAAAGCGCAAGAATTAAAAAATAAAAGCTTCGTAACAAATATTATTTTGTTCGTTTTCTTTGTTGTAATAGTTCTCGCTATTTTTCTGTTTTTTGCTCTGAAACAGAAAAATAAAATCAACTATCAGTTAAAAATTGCAAACGAAGACGCCAACCGAGCTCGAATAGATAAAGAGGAATTTTTTGCATATACTAGCCATGAAATCCGAACTCCATTAAATGCTGTGGTCGGATTGTCAAGGCTATTGGGCGAAACAGATCTGAACCCGGATCAGCAAAAGTACTTGCGAACAATAAATTCAAGTGCACAAAACATTTTGTTTCTTGTAAATGATGTTTTGGATTTGTCAAAGATAGAATCTGGAACAATTGAGCTAGAAACAGTAAACTTTTCAATTCATGACATTCTTGATGAACTGATAAATAGTCTTAGTTTTAAGCTTCGTGAAAAAAATGTTTCTTTGATTTCCAGGTTAGACAAAAGAATCCCAAAAGTCTTAATGGGAGATCCGCATAGAATAAACCAAATCATATTAAACCTATTGGACAATGCTATTAAGTTTACCGAAGACGGAGAGATTTGTGTAGCAATTAACGTGACCCACGAAACGGAAAAAACAATATCCGTTTTATTTGAAATATCGGACACCGGTATCGGCATTAGAAGGAGTAGGATAGATTCCATTTTCGACTCATTTAAGCAAGAAACCACATACACAACGAGGCAATATGGAGGCACTGGATTAGGGCTTGCAATTACTAAAAACTTAATCCAGCTAATGGATAGTAAAATTCATTTACAAAGTACTTTTGGAGAGGGTAGTAAGTTTTCCTTTGAGCTAGAACTAAAGAAAAGTAAAAACAAAAAAATAAGTGCTGGAGTACCAGGCAATAAAACAAGTCCGTTGAGAGACTTAAAGATTTTAGTCGTTGATGACAATGCATTAAACCGAGAAATCTTCTTTGATTTAATAAATAGTTATAAGAATAATGTAGAAGTTGAAATGGCAGATGACGGAAAAATGGCTCTTCTAAAGGTAAAACAATCTAAATATGATATTATATTAATGGATATTCAAATGCCCATAATGGACGGATATGAAGCAACCCGACAAATTAGAAAGCTAAAAAGCAGTAAGGCAAATATTCCGATTATAGCTATGACGGCACATGTTCTAGATGGAGTTGCAGAAAAATGCAATAAAGCAGGAATGAATGACTACGTTTCCAAGCCAATTAACCTTGCTCTTTTGAATCAAATTATAAAAAAGCACAAAAAAAGTGGGGGAGGGGCTGACTCATTAAAACCTCATGATCAAACGATAGATAATGTAGTATTTGACACTTCTCATGTTCACTTAGAAGAATTACTGCAGCTTATTAACAATGATTATTCAAAATTGGACAAATACATCTCTATTTTTTTAAACAACGTTCCGAATGATTTGGAAGCCTTAAAAGAAGCACATGATTCTCGAAAATGGGAGGAGCTGCGAGGATTAGCTCATAAAATTAAGGGCAATGTTAGGTATATGGGAATAGCTCTAATTGAAAAAGAGCTAGAATTTCTGGAGAAAGTAAACAAAGAAGTTGGTGATTTAGGGGAAATTGCAGATATTGTGAACAGAGTTGAAATTGTGTTAGAATTATCAATTAAAGAGCTCAAAAAAATTAAAGGCGAATTAAAAGAAAAAGCATGAGGTGTCTTGTTGTAGACGATGACGAACTTTCTAGAAATGTATTAGCAGATTTAATTAATGAAACTGACTCCCTGGAGCTAATAAGGTCGTGTGAAGATGCGATAGACGCATTTAACACTATTAAGGATGAGCACATTGATTTAGTTTTTCTAGATATTGAAATGCCAAAAATGGATGGTATGGAAATGCTTAGAACGTTAAGTCCGCTGCCTCAAGTTATTTTAGTTACTTCCCATTCCGAATATGCTGTAGAATCGTATGAATATGATGTTACTGACTTTGTCCAAAAACCTATCTCACACGCACGTTTCTTAAAATCAGTAGATAAAGCACTTCGGCGTTTTGAAGAAAGTAGAGCAAACATAACCTCCAAAGACAAAACTATTTTTATTAAAACCGAATCTAAATTGGTTCAAATTAACACGGAGGATGTTTTATGGGTAGAGGCCTTAGGCAATTACATGCGTATCTTTACACCGAAAGGTAAATACACAATATTAAGCACAATGAAAGATATTGCATCCAAATTATCTGCGGATGATTTTGTTAGGGTTCATAGGTCTTTTATTGTTAGGGTTGATAAAATTGAAACTATTGAAGATAATTACATTTTAATTAATCAAAAACAAATAAGCATAGGTAAGGCTTATAAAGAGGAGCTTACCAAGCGACTCAACTTGCTTTAGTGTTTTCCTTTATACCTATAGGTAATTTATTAGTTCTTATTTCTTGGCGAACCAACCATACCTAATAATACTATAAATAGCCCGAAACCCATCAATGTAGCCTATTTTTTTTCCCTCTTTTTGAGTCCTTGGTTCATATGTTATAGCAACTTCTGCCCATTTCAGTTCTTTATATTTTGCAAGTCTAGCAGTAATTTCTGAGTCAAAAGCAAATCGCTTTTCTTTAAGCTTTAACTCCTTAAAAACTTTTGTAGGCACAAGCTTGTAGCATGTCTGCATATCTGTTAGTTTTACTCCGTTAACCAGGTTGCCTAGCCGTGTTAAAAAGTGATTAGCCATCCTGTGCGCGGCAGATTCTTTTTCGTGCTTAGAGGACCCAATAAAACGAGAGCCATAAACAATATCAGCTGTGTTGTTTAAAATCGGCTCGAGTAATTGATTATATTCCGATGGGTTTAATTCCAAATCCGCATCTTGAATAATTGTGTAGTCCCCTGTTGCTTTTTGAATACCTGTTCGAATGGACCCTCCTTTCCCAATGTTGTTTTGGTGCTGAACTAAGGTTACTAAATGGTCTGGAGTTTCTGAAATATACCTTTTTATCTCATCTAAACTCCCGTCTGTTGAACAGTCGTCAACAACTATCAACTCTTTCTCAATATTGCTAATTAAGACAACTCTCTGAACGATCCCCAACAATTTATAAATTGTTTCCTTTTCGTTAAAAACAGGGATGATTATTGAAAGTTTTTTTATCATTCTTTACGCTGCCAAAGATAACAAGATTTCTCAGTCATCCATTTTAATCACTTAAAAAGGGTTAAAATCGTATTCGTCTTCTCCGGCTCTAGCTTTAATCTGATCAGGAGGTTTTAGATATCTTTCCTGACGATCCCAGTCGTCTGCGCGCATATTCATTTTTAAAAAAACATTCCAATATGCCTTTTTTGTCATAGAATCCCAGTGAATTATACCTCGCCTATGCTGAAATGTTTGTATCTGATTTAACGTGATGAGTGCAATTCCAATTGAAAATATAGGTATTAAAACCAACTTCTTTCTTAGAGTAACTGAATAAAAACTGGCCATTGGGATTGCAAGCAAACCATAACAGTCAATCATCGGCCTACTTCCAAAACCTCCTCCATACCACCAGGACCACCAGCTATATAGCACGAAGATATTTGTACATAAAAAAACTGAAATAGATAGAAAATATTTCCGTTCTTTTTTGAATAAAAACAATAAGCCAATACACGCAAAGATCATAATCGGCGTATACGTCAACCAACCTTTTCTGTAGCTAAAAAGTCCCTCTATAATATGTTGGTTGTTGAAATAAAACCGTTCGCCAACGTAAGAGTTAAAAAGCCAACTTCCTGTAATCAATTTCCAATAAATAAATTGTGGCAGCAGCACAAAAAAGCCAAGAAATGCAATAGTAATTATGTGTTTCCATTTGCATGTGAAATAATTAATACGCTCTATAAATTGTTTTGCAGTAGTTACATTATATAATAAAGGAAATAAGAATATAAGAACATTAACAGGCCGAATTAAAACTATAAGACCCCCCAGCAAACCAAGATAAATCGCTCTTTTAATTTTTTTTTCCGATAACCACAACACACTCTGATAAATAAAGCAAGTTATTAAAGAAAAAGAAAACGCATGGGACATTGCGGGTTCTGCGCTTGCATAATAATACAAATTGGTTCCTGCTAATATCGTTACCATAGTCAAGCTGGTAACCCATTCGGAAAAAGTGAAAAGTAATAATTTCCGAAGATAATACAGGCCAATAAATAGGTAAAAGAGACACGAAACAACAAGGAAAAATTCGTAGGGCTGAGAGAATCCATTTGGCTCATATTTCGAAAGGTGGGCAAACCCATGGGCCATAAAAAAGAAAGGTGCATACATAAAAGACAGCCCCATGGTTGTTTTTATAACCTTAATTTCTCCTTTTGGATCACTTTCTAATTCACTGTTTAAGCGCTCTGGCCAAAACTGATGTTTTGCAGCATAGTCAACGCTGTCTGTGTCAACAAAACCAAGAGAAAGATCATAATGAATAAAGGCTGCTGGTAGATATCCATAATACGAAGTAACATCCCATGTAATTATTTTAGCTTCTGTTTCGGCATGCTTCCATTTTTTTAAATTAAATGTTGTCCAAATCATCAGCGCAACAAGAACAAAAAAAGTAAGTTTTGAAACACTATTAAAGTATGGTTTTAACTGCAAAATCACTCTTGACGAGAATCGAAATTTAGGGTTGATTGTTCTATAACTATTTTATTACCTAAACATTATAACACCATCTCGGGAATTTCTCCTTTAATGACTAGCTTTCCTTCCGTTGCGTCTCTAATTTCCTCAACAGAAACTCCTGGAGCTCTTTCTAATAATTTAAACCCGCCGCCTTCTATTATTTCCATCACTGCTAAGTTTGTCACCACTTTTTTTACACACCCAACACCGGTTAATGGCAGAGAGCAGTTTGATAATAGCTTGCTCTCTCCTTTTTTATTAGCGTGCATCATTGCCACAATAATATTATCAGCACTAGCAACTAAATCCATAGCTCCGCCCATTCCTTTAACCATTTTACCAGGGATTTTCCAATTTGCAATATCTCCATTTTCAGAAACTTCCATAGCTCCCAGCACCGTTAACTGGACATGTTGCCCTCTTATCATTGCGAAGCTTGTCGCTGAATCAAAGTAAGCAGCACCCTTCATCGCGGTAATCGTTTGCTTTCCAGCATTTATCAAATCAGCATCTTCCTCTCCATCAAATGGAAAGGGCCCCATGCCTAATATTCCGTTTTCGGACTGGAACTCAACCTCGATTCCCTCAGGAATAAAATTAGCAACCAAAGTTGGTATTCCTATTCCTAGATTAACGTACCAACCGTGTTTTAGTTCCTGCGCAATTCTTCGTGCTATTTGGTTTTTATCTAAAGCCATTGTTTTCTAATTTTAAGATTTCTGACGAACCGTTCTTTGCTCAATTCTTTTTTCGTAATCCGTTCCTTGAAAAATATGTTGGACAAAAATGCCTGCAATATGAATTTGATTTGGATCCAATTCTCCGACAGGAACCAAATGCTCCACTTCTGCAATCGTAACTTTTCCTGCCATTGCCATCATTGGATTAAAATTACGAGCAGTTCCTTTAAAAATGAGATTTCCAGCCGTATCACCTTTCCAGGCTTTTACAATAGCGTAATCTGCTGTTAAAGCTGATTCTAATATGTGGGGCTTTCCATTAAACACCCTTACTTCTTTACCTTCTGCAACCTCAGTGCCATAGCCAGCGGGGGTGAAAAATGCTGGGATTCCCGCTCCTCCAGCTCTGCATCGCTCAGCAAGACTTCCTTGAGGAATTAAATCGACCTCTAATTCACCGCTAAGCATTTGCCTTTCAAACTCGTCATTTTCTCCTACATAGGAAGATATCATTTTTTTAATTTGCCGGTTTTGAAGCAAGAGTCCCAATCCAAAATCATCAACACCTGCATTGTTAGAGATACATGTTAACTCTTTAGTGCCAAGCTTAACTAATTGAGAGATGCTGTTTTCCGGAATACCGCACAGACCAAAACCTCCAAGCATAATTGTCATGCCGTTTTCTATACCAGCACAAGCTTTTTCAACGTTATCAACTACTTTATTCATATATACTATGTTTTACTTAATCTACCACTCTTGATTCTTTTCGTCCCAGGTGTCCATTTTTGGATCAAATTCTTTATCTTGATTACAATCAAGAGGGTCTCCAATGATGGAAGAGGGGGGAGTAAAGTCAGATTGAGATATATTTAATGTGGAGTCTGCGTAAACTTTTTTCATGTAATAACACCACATCGGAAGCGCCATGTTTGTTCCCATTCCAAGCTGCAAACTCCTAAATCGGACCGCTCTATCTTCAGCACCTACCCAAACCCCTGTTACCAGATCAGGTGTAAGCCCCATAAACCAGCCATCAGATTGGTTTTGAGTAGTTCCTGTTTTTCCGGCTACAGGAATTTCTCTGCTTATTCCTGCATAGGGTCTTTTTTTCGTTTCTTTACCTCGCATACGAATAGCTGTTCCCCCAACTAAGGGTCTACCTGTTTTTTTGTTTTTTAGTGTTGGATGACTTACCCCCGTAGTTACAAGCTTCATCATTTGAAGAATGCTATATGCTGTTTCCTCCTTCCATATTTCCTTAGAATAGATCTCTGGTTCGTAAATAACATTACCGTTCCTATCCTCTATTTTAACAATATATGTTGGTTTTATATATACCCCATTATTTACAAAAGAGGTTAAAGCACCAACCATATCGTAAACAGACAGGTCAAAAACACCTAGCGCCATAGAGGGAACAGGAATAAACCTTGATGTATCAACTCCCATTTGTGAAACACGGTCAAATGTTTCATCCAACAACCCTTGTTTTCC
>Ga0255758_10000880_pt1 | contig 32562 bp, 31 predicted proteins | sample 011ome_24_FD_179958 | JGI IMG/M metagenome (GOLD analysis project Ga0255758, IMG submission 179958) | Coastal salt marsh microbial communities from the Groves Creek Marsh, Skidaway Island, Georgia - 011513CT metaG (version 2) | ecosystem: Environmental > Aquatic > Marine > Intertidal zone >... | reverse complement strand
CGTGAGGCCGCTTCTTCGGCGGCTTTTTTGGATTGGCCCGCACCTTCGCCCTTTACTTCCCCATCAATTTTGATGCTCATGGTAAAGCGCTTGCGGTGCTCGGCACCATTCTCATCGAGCACTTCGAATTCAAAGGTTTTCTTTTGGCGCTGAACCCACTCAATCAAAAGGCTCTTGTAGGAAATCACTTCTTTTTCGACGCGGTCGAAGTTGACGTGGGCGTCCAGCAAATGCTTGTGAACAAAGATCTTGGTGTCGTTCCAACCCCGGTCTACGTAGACGGCGCCCACCAAGGCTTCGAGGGTATTTCCAGGAACGGATGTCGTGCCGGCACGGCGGCCCCGAGCAGACTGCTGCATCCAATCGGGAATGCCCATTTTCACAGCAATGCGGTTGAGGGCTTTACGCGAGACTACTTTGGAGCGCATGCTGGTCAAATAGCCCTCGTCGCCCTTGGGGTATTTCTCATAGAGGTATTCCGCCATTAAAACGCCGAGGACCGCATCCCCCAAATATTCCAAGCGCTCATAGCGCATGTTGGCGCTCTTTTGGCTGGGGTCATCGACCACCTTGCGACGAAAAGCGGCGAGATAAATATTGGGATCGTAGGCCCGAAGACCCGTCATTTCTCGAATGGCCGCAAGCAATTCTTTGGATTCGGGAGGAACCGGCTTAAAGTAGGAAAGGAGTGCGCGAAGCATAGATCAATTCACCTTCTTGAACACAACCGATGCGTTGTGGCCTCCAAACCCAAAGGTGTTGGAAAGAGCGGCACGCACGACGCGTTTCTGCGGGGTGTTGAAGGTGAAATTCAGCTTTCCGTCCAGTTCGGGATCGTCCGTAAAGTGGTTGATTGTCGGAGGCACGATGTCGTGAACGACGCTCAAACAGGCCACGAGGGCTTCGGCGGCACCTGCGGCTCCAAGAAGGTGGCCCGTCATGGACTTGGTGGAGCTGATATTCAGTTTGTATGCGTGCTCACCAAAGACGCCCTGAATGGCTTTGGTTTCGGCAATATCGCCAAGAGGGGTTGACGTGCCGTGCACGTTGACATAGTCCACATCTTCGGGCTTCATGCCGGCATCTTCGAGGCAATTGCGCATCACATTGAGGGCGCCCAGACCTTCTGGGTGAGGCGCAGTCAAGTGGTGCGCATCGGCGGACAAGCCTCCGCCAGCAAGCTCGGCGTAGATTTTTGCTCCGCGCGCGACAGCATGGTCGTAGGACTCGAGCACCATGCAGGCGGCCCCTTCTCCCATGACAAAACCGTCGCGGTCTTTGTCAAAGGGGCGCGAGGCCGTTGTAGGATCGTCGTTTCGGGTCGACAGGGCATGCATGGCATTAAATCCACCAATGCCACCTGGGCCAATCGCCGCTTCCGAACCACCACAAACCAGGACATCGGCTTTGCCGAGGCGAAGCAACATCAAAGCATCAATGATGGCGTTGGTGGAGGAGGCGCAAGCCGAAACGGTCGTGTAGTTCGGGCCACGGAACCCGTATTTCATGGAGACATGACCGCCGCAGATGTCGGCAATCATTTTAGGGATGAAGAAGGGGTTAAATCGGGGCGTCCCCTCGCCTTGAACATAGTTCGTGGCCTCTTCAAAGAAGGTGTCAATACCGCCAATGCCCGAACCCCAAATGACTCCAATGCGGTCTTTGGAGGTGTCGGTGTCGACAATGCCGGAATCTTGAATGGCCTCATCGGCCGCGATCAAACCGAGGTGCGTGCAGCGGTCCATTCGGCGCATTTCCTTGCGGTCGATAAAGTCCTCAACTTGGAGGTTTTTAATCTCGCAGGCAAATTGCGTTTTGAACTTGGACGTATCAAAATGAGTAATGGGAGCGGCACCGCTCTTTCCTTTGAGCAGGCCGTCCCAAAATTCTTTGGCGTTGTTACCAATTGGAGTTAAGGCTCCAATACCGGTAACGACTACGCGCTTCAGTTCCATCCCAGAGGATGATTAGGCTTTTGCGGCTTCGATGTACGAAACAGCCTGACCCACCGTAGCAATATTCTCGGCTTGGTCGTCTGGAATTTGGATATCGAATTCCTTTTCGAATTCCATGATCAATTCTACAGTGTCCAGAGAGTCAGCACCCAAATCGTTGGTGAAAGATGCTTCGGTGGTGACTTCGGCTTCAGAAACGCCGAGCTTGTCGACGATAATGGCCTTAACGCGGGATGCGATATCCGACATAACAGTGAGTTTAGATTGGTTGAATCGGTGCAAAGAAACGCCATACCGGCATTTAGTACAATACATTTCGTGCAGGGCCGGTCGGATTTACCCCCATGAACTACCTTTGTGTCCATGACCTCGGAGCCCGCTCAACCCCTGATTTCATTGGCTGTTTTGGCCTCCGGAAGCGGCAGCAATGCGGCGGCAATAGTCGAATATTTTCACGCGCACAAATTTTGCCGCATTGAAGGAATTTGGACAAATACGCCGAAAGCGGGCGTTTTGAGCCGCGATTTAACCGTGCCGGTACACGTATTTAACCCGGACGTGGACGACGAAACCTTGGTTGCCCACTGGGGGGAGTGTGGAATTTCGGCGATTCTCTGCGCGGGCTACCTAAAAAAGATTCCTTTGCGCTGGATTCAAGCCTTTCCCGGCCGAATCTGGAATGTGCACCCCGCACTGTTGCCCAAATTCGGCGGACCGGGGATGTATGGTCTGCATATCCACCGGGCCGTATTGGCCGCCGGCGAGACGGAATCCGGCCTCACTATCCATGAGGTTACGGAGCACTATGACGAAGGGCCGGCGCTCTTCCAGTGCCGTGTTCCCGTGTTCCCTAGCGAAGCACCCGAGGCGTTGCAAGCCCGCATCTTGCGGGCTGAACACTGGGCTTTTCCGCGCGTGGTGGAAGCCATTTTAATGAACCGCCCCTTACCCCATCCCGACCAATGCCCCGCGTAGAACTGTATACAGACGGCGCCGCAAAGGGCAATCCTGGCCCTGGAGGCTATGGGGCCATCCTGCGCCACGGGTCCAACGAAAAAGAACTGTCCGGTGGCTTCTACCACACGACCAATAACCGCATGGAGCTCTTAGCGGTGATCGTGGGCTTGGAGGCGCTCAAAGTGCCAGGATGTGAGGTCACCGTCGTTTCGGACAGCAAATATGTTGTCGATGCCTTTCTGAAGAATTGGATTGGCGGATGGAAACGGCGAGGGTGGGCAAAAGTCAAAAACCCCGACCTGTGGAAGCGGCTATTGCGCGCCATGGAACCTCACCAGGTACAGTTCACATGGATCAAGGGCCACAACGACCATCCTGAAAATGAGCGTTGCGATCGATTGGCCGTGGCGGCGTCCCTGGCCCCCACAGAACAAGACTTCGGCTATGCCCCCGATGACGGAAAATTAGGCCTTTAATGGGGCCAGAAGGGCCTCGGCAATTTTTCGGTCGTTCGTCAAGCGCGGCACCTTATTCTGTCCCCCGAGCTTTCCCTCGGACTTCATGTAACGGATAAAGGACTCAGGCCCTAAACTGCGCAGCACGCAGGGACGCAGGATGCTTCCCACAATCAAATCATCGTAGTAGACATTCTTCGTGCGCATGCCCGTGTCCAATGTGGCCGCAAAGGCGGCTAAATCTTTTGGAAGCTCATCAAACTCCACGAGCCATTCGTGGTAGGGCAAGCCACCTTCGCTGGGGTTGACGTTAGGGGCTACGGTGAATTCACGTACCAAACCGCCGTGCTGGATGAGCGCTTGGTCCATAGCATATTCCACCTCGGAGCCGATGACATGTTCGCCAAAGGCGGAGATAAAGTGCTTGATTCGGCCCGTGACCCGAATCCGGTACGGGGCCTTCGACACAAACTGCACCGTGTCGCCAATGCTATAGCCCCAGAGGCCCGCGTTGGTGTTCAAAATCAGGGCATAGTTTACGCCCAGCTCGACTTCGCCAATGCTTAAGCGCGGGGGATTTTCCTCAAAGAACTGGTCGGCGGGCACAAATTCGTAGAACATTTCATTGTTCAAAAGCAGCAATAAGTCGGGGCTGTCCGCCTGGTCCTGGTAGGCAAAAAAGCCCTCGGAGGCCGGATACGTTTCCAGGATAGGAACATTTTTCCCAAAAAGTTCGATCAACCGTGCCCGGTAGGGCTCTAAGGCCACCCCCCCCGTCACAAAGAGGTCAAAATTCGGGAAGATCTCTGCGATGGTTTTCTTGCCCGTCTTGTCCATTAGGCGCTCAAAGTACATCTGCACCCAAGGCGGGATGCCGCTGATGACGGTCATATCTGCGCTGTAGGTTTCCTCGGCGATGGCTTGCACTTTGGTTTCCCAGTCTTCGATGCAGTTGGTTTCCCATGAGGGCATGCGGTTCTTTAATAAGTAGCTGGGCACGAAGTGCGCGGTGATACCAGACAATCGGCCCAAGGCGACACCTTTTTTGTCTTCCAACTCAGGACTACCCTGAAGGAAGATCATTTTGCCGTTCAAGAAGCCGGTCCTTCCGGTGTTCCGAATGTGCGCAAACAGCGCGTTGCGAGCGGATTTAATGTGGTAAGGAACGGACTCCTTCGTCAATGGGATGTACTTGGCGCCCGAGGTAGTGCCGCTGGTTTTCGCATAGTATAAGGGCCGGCCGGGCCAAAGGACATCGGATTCGCCGTCCACCACGCGGTCCACATAGGAACGCAGGCCTTCGTAGTCACGAAGCGGCACGCGGGCTTTGAAATCGGCATACGAGCGAATCTCTGCAAAGCCATGGTCCTGGCCAAAGGCGGTATCCTTCGCCGCCTGCAGCAAGCGGTGAAGAACGGCGTCTTGTGTTTCTACTGGCTTGGCGGCCCATTTTTGGGTTTCGCGCTCAGCGAGGGCGGCCCAAATGCGGGCGCCAATCTCTTTCAATGTGGCCATATGCTCTTTAAAGTCCTAGAAGCTTTTCAAGGTTGAGGGACTCTCCTCCCAACCAATATTGTACCGTGGCAAAGGCGGCTTCGCCCTCGGGCGCTTCGCCCAATGTTCCCAGCGCATCGCCTTGCTTGAGGTAGTCCCCAGCGCGCTTGGTTGTTTTACCCAGGTTGCCGTAGCGGCCCACGCCGCCGCCCGCATGTTGCACCAGCACCACAAAACCCAGAGACGGCGTACCCTCTACGGATATGACCGTACCGTCTTTCATGGAGAGGACTTCGTCTCCCTCCACGCCCCCAAGGGCAATGCCAAACTCGCGACGGCCCATCCGTTGTCGAGCCAAAACGTCACCCGCAAGGGGGCGCATCAAGTCCTTGTCGGGATCAATGGTGCCCTTGCCCTGTGCTTCCATGTCGGCTACGGCTTGGCGCAAGGCCAACTCCCGATCTGTGGGCTTCAATTTTTCAGGATTCCAGCCCGCGGGAACCGCGGAGGCGCTTCCAAGCGAGTCGATGGGCAAGGCGTCATCCAAGACCGCTTGCAGGCGGCGAATGAACGCTTCTTGGTAGGCGACCTGCACCGTTAAAGAATCCGATTCTTGGTCAAGCGCGATGGCCGAGCGGCGCAAATTTGTACTCGCATAGCCGGGAATGTACTCGCGAAGAGGGGTGTAGGCGATCAAGAGGATGGTGCTCACGATCAGGACTACGGCAGTTGTTCCCACGGTAATAAAGACATTGAAGCGGCTCAAGACCATAGAAAACCGCTCCTCAAAAGAGGCCTCGTCCAATAGCACCACGCGGTACTTTCGGAGCAGTTTATGCCATCGCCTGGGGTGTTTCTCCTTCTTTTCCATGCATTACAAAGATATTGGCTCCGCGTGGCCCATCTCCATGAAATAACTTTGGGGCCGAGTCGTTAGTTGTGTTCGACCCCAATCTGTCCATGAAGGTAGCCCTCCCCTCCCACATTTTCCGAATCATGCTCTGGACGAGCATGGCTCTGGCGGGGTGGTCGTGCAGCCGGACCAAAGACCGGGCCATCAACCGAACCTACCATCAAATGACGTCGCGGTTCAACCCGCTCTTCAATGGCCAGGAAGCGTTTGATGAAGCGCTCAAATCCCTGCAAACGGAGCACATAGACGTCTATGATCGGGTGCTAGACCTCTACCCATGGGGGCAAGCCAAGGATGGCTCTGCCGCTTCGGCCGGCCTAAAACGCGCGATCGAGAAGGCCACTAAAACCATTCAAGAGCACTCGATGATGTTTCGGGGTGACCAGCGAAACCACGTGGTGTATGATGCCTACATCCTCATGGGGGATGCCCAAGCGCTTCTCGGATTGGACGTGGCGGCCCAAGAATCCTATGCGGTCGTTTCCCGAAATACGGACCGCCGTGCGAAGCCCAAACCTTTTTGGAGTCCGGATGGATGGTTTGCTTCGGGAGAAGCCCATTTGTATTACCAAGCAGAACTGCACCGCATCTTAATTCTGGCGCGCCAAGGAAACGGTCCAGCGACCCTTTCTGCCTTGGATGAGCTGGAACGCATCGGAGTCCCCGACCGGTACGAAGTGGAACAAATGGTTCTTCGCGCCCAAGGGCACCTCAGCCAGGAAGAACCCTTATTGGCCGCTGACCTACTCCAGCGCGCAGCGGAAAAAACAAAAAACCGCCGCGATTGGGCGCGCTATGCCTTTATTGCGGGGCAGCTGTATGAAAATGCGGGGGAGCGGGTCCTAGCCCGGCAGGCCTTCGAGCGATGCATCGCGGGACAGCCCGGCACGTATGACATGTTGTTGGAGGCCCAGCTGCACAAGACGCTCAATGGAGATGGCCGTCCCCAAAAGCTGTACGCGGAACTACTCAAGCTTCTCAAAGAGCCCAAAAATGCCGCCTACCAAGACCGCATTTATTATGCTCTGGCACGCGTAGCCCAAACACAAGAAGACGATAAGAATAGGCTGTTTTATTTGGATCGCTGTGTCGGGGCGGGCCAAAGCGCACGCGCCATTTTGTGGGCGATGGCGTACTCGGACCGTGGAACGATGCACTTTGAAGCGAAGCGCTATGCGCGGGCCCAAGTGGACCTTGACTCGGCCTTTGCGCTTCTCCCCGAGGGGCATGCGTTGAAAAAGTCGCTGTCCAAACGGCGCGACGGACTGAACGCCTTGATGGCCGTGGTGCAAAGCATAGATCGGAACGACTCCCTCTTGGTCTTGGGCACAAAGTCGGAGGCGTTTTTGCGCTCTAAATTCACCGCCTACGTGGACCAGTTGAAGAAGCAAGAGCAACTAGCCATACGCGCCGCAGAGCGAGCCGCCCTGAATGCGCAACTCAATGCCCAATCGGCCTTGCTCGCGGGTACGGGCCCAGTCGCAGGAGGCGCTACAGCGGGAGGATGGATTTTTTACAATCCAGTTGCCCGAGCGGCCGGCATGGCCAGCTTTACCACGCAATGGGGCCAGCGCCCAAACGTGGATAATTGGCGCCTCCAGAGTGCTTCGGGCACGTGGGCCATGGGGAACATGAACCAAGGAGGCCCCTCCGCGACCGACGACCCCTTAGGAGGTGGGGAAGCCTACATTGACCCGGCCTACGACGTAGAAAAGTATCTTTCTGCCATTCCGCGCACGGCGGAAACACGCGATTCGTGCCAGGGACTGATATGCACAGCCCTTCAAGAGGCCGCAGCAATATACCGGGATCAAATTGGCGACTTGGACGAGGCGCTCGCATCCCTCAAGCGTCTCGAAGCGCAATGCGGAATGCCTGACAGCCTTCGGTCGGCCTGTGCCCTAGGCAACCACCCAGGGTGCGAACAAGAGGCCTTCGTGCATTACGCCTTGCATCGCCTCTATCTTCAGCGCGAAGAGGGCATTCAAGCACAGACAGAAAAAGAGAGGGTCCTCCAAACCTACCCGAATAGCCGCTATGCCCGGCTGCTTCGCGGGGAAAAAGAAGAAGCGCCTCAAGCGGTCGTGGCCACGGCCGCCTTTCGCTCTTTGGTGGATCACGTCGAAGCTCGGCGCTGGGCGCCGGCGCTCGCCGTTTTTGCTGCCACGACATGGAATATAGACGAAGCGCCTCGCGCCGCCTTACTTCGGGCTCAGGCGATCGGCGGAAAAGAGGGGCGCACCGCGTTTATTGCGGCGTTGACCGAGGTCGAAGAGGGCTTCCCCAACACGCCGCAGGCGGTGGCAGCGGGGAACATCAAGATGTCCTTGGCATCCGAGGCGGATGAGTCGGACGCCCCGGCAAGCCCTTACACGGAGGCCTTGTCTGCACCGCACCAGGTATTGATCATTTTTTCGGCCGCTGGAAATTCGAACGACGTGCGCAATGCGCTAGCCCGTTTTCATCAGCAGTATTTTGCGGGAAGCCCGATGTCGATTCGCCTGCTGCCCTTGGATGAAAGTAGCCAAATCGTGGCGGTGGATGGCTTTAAAAACAGCACGGAAGCCCTGGAATATCGGACCAAATTGAAACGTGCCGCCGCGGTGACCCAATTTTTAAATGCATACGATCCGGTCTACTGGCCTATAACCGTGCAAAATTTTGCGCATTTTTACACCAACAAAGACCTCACAGGCTACCAACGCTTTGTGGAAATGATGTACACGCTATGATGAACGCCCCTCGACGCAACGACGCCTCTGCAGAGCACAACCGCATTGTGGAAGGAACCCAAATTCAAGGTAATATCCACTCTCCGGGGGACATTCGGATTGATGGCCATGTGAAAGGAAACTTGTCCGTTGGCGGCAAGTTGGTGGTCGGGCCGACCGGCGCCGTGGATGGCGAAGTGCGGGCCCAAGAGGCTTCTTTGGCCGGCCGCGTGTTGGGCAAGTTGGAAATCAAAGGGTTAACCTCCCTACTTCAGTCAGCCAATGTTCAAGCCGACCTCAACACAGGTCAGCTGGCGGTCGAGTCTGGCGCTCAATTCACGGGAACCTGCGTCATGGCCAACCGTAAAACGACGGCAACCCCCGCGGATACCGTGGCCGCGAAAAAAGAAGCTTCCGCGGCCTAAGCGCGCGGCATGAAAAACGCGATAAAATTTTCCGGAATGGCCTTCCAGATGGGGGCGACGATTGGTTTGGGCGCCTACGCGGGATACCGGTGGGACTTGGCCGATGGGCGTTGGGCAGAAGGAGAAACGGCTTGGGCGACGGTCGGCTGTACCTTGGCGGCAACATTAATCGCCTTAACCCTCATTATTCGTCAAGTTTTAAACGATTCAAAATGAAAATCTGGGGACTCCCATTATTGTTGACCTATGCTCTTTGGGCGATGCTTCACGCCATGTTCTACTACGTGCTGGAGCGGGAAGGTGTTTTTTGGGTAGGCGACATCTATTGGATGGGAACCGGTTTCGCTTTGTTCGGGTTAGCGCAAACCCTGGAAAGCCAAAAGCCTGGCCGATTTATTCCCATCTATTTTGTGGGCGGATTGATTCGCATGCTCCTGGGTTTGGGTGCGGTGATTCTCCCCCTTTCGATGCGGAACGCCCCGAATTTCCAAAGTGCAGCATTGCAGTTTGTTGCAGCCTATCTCTTCTTGCTTGTGGCGGAATCAGCCCTGGCTATTTTTTGGATCAAGAAAAAGTAGGATTTGGAACGTGTGCGGAGTATCTTTGCCGCGCATTTTGCAAGCCCCCATGACTAAACTGAACTGCTTTCTTTTAGGTCTTTTCCTGATGGCATCGCCAGCCGTTTTGGCTTCGGAAGAGGCACATTCGGCGGATGAACACGCGGCTGAGGCCCATGTCCACGCAGCGGAACACAGCGACGAGCACGCTGCGAACGCGACGGAGGAGAAAGAGGCATTCAATCCGGCAGAAGTCATCATGCACCACATTGCGGATAGCCACGGCTGGCATCTCTTTGACTGGAATGACCACCCCGTAAGCATCCCCTTACCTGTGATTTTATTCACAGAAAAAGGGTTGGTCGTTTTTTCTTCATCAGAATTTGACCACGACCAAGAAGGCACCCACGTCGTTGAAGCAGGAGGTCAGCGCTTTGTCAACATCCACGAAAAAATCTACTACGCCTCGGACGTAGCCAACGACCATGGCGTATTTGCCGAGATGGATCACGAAACCCATGAGGTGGCCAACGCCACTCCTTGGGATATCTCCATCACGAAAAACGTCGCGGCGCTCTTGTTCAGCGCAGTGGTGATCCTGCTCCTGTTCTTGCCTGCTGCCCGCTCCTACAAGAAGAATCCAAACGCAGCTCCCAAAGGGGTGGCTGGTTTTGTTGAGCCCTTGGTGGTGTTCGTCCGCGACGACATTGCCAAGAACAATATTGGGCCGCACTACAAGCGCTTTGTGCCCATGCTTTTGACGATCTTCTTCTTTATCTGGATCAACAACCTTCTAGGCTTAGTGCCCTTCTTCCCCGGAGGCGCGAACGTGACAGGAAATATTGCCGTCACCATGGTGCTAGCCATCGTGACTTTCGTTGTCACCAACGTGAATGGAAATAAGCACTATTGGGGACACATTTTCTGGATGCCAGGCTTGCCCGTTGCGGTGAAGCCTTTGTTGGCCATTGTGGAATTCGTCGGGATTTTCACGAAGCCCTTCTCTTTGATGATTCGATTGTTCGCCAACATTACGGCCGGCCACATCGTCGTGCTGAGCCTTGTGTCTTTGGTCTTCATTTTTGAAACGGTTTGGGTGAGCCCAGCATCGGTTCTCTTGACCTTGTTTATCTCCGTACTTGAATTGTTGGTCGCCGCATTGCAGGCGTACATTTTCACCCTTTTAACTGCTTTGTACATCGGAGCAGCTATGCACGAAGAACACCACTAAACTGTAATTTTTAACTCAAATCCCCCTAGTATCATGACCGGAAGTATCGCAGCACTTGGAGCAGGTTTGGCCGTTATCGGCGTTGGTATCGGTATTGGCTTGATTGGCGGTGGCGCCATGGAAGCTATTGCTCGTAACCCCGAAGCCACTGGCAAAATCCAAACCAACATGATTATCGCCGCCGCGTTGGTTGAAGGTGCCGGTTTGTTCGGTATCGTTGTCGCGTTGTTGGGTAATTAATATCTCACCACATACGAGGCCGTTTGGCAGCGAGCGCTGCCAAACGTGCCTTTTCGGTGAAACTGTTAACCTAAGAAACAAAGAACAATGGGTATCGTAACTCCTGGCTTTGGCCTCATTTTTTGGACGACACTGACGTTTTTCATCCTGCTTTTCCTTTTGGCGAAGTTTGCATGGAAGCCGATTTTGAAGGCCGTTCAAGACCGTGAAGAGTCGATCAATTCTGCCCTCAAATCGGCAGAAGCAGCGAAGGCTGAAATGGCTTCTCTGCAGTCCAACAACGAGCAACTCTTGAAAGCGGCCCGCGAAGAGCGTGAGGCGATGCTGAAGGAGGCGCGCGCAATGCGTGACAAAACCATTGCGGACGCGAAAGGAGCGGCTTCGGAAGAAGCAGCCAAAGTGTTGGAGGCGGCACGCGCCCAGATTCACAATGAAAAGATGGCCGCAATGACCGAGGTGAAGAACCAGGTGGCGCAGTTGGCGATCGACATGTCCGAGCGCATCTTGCGCGCGGAGCTCAAGGATGCAGAAGCACAAAAGGCTATGGTCGACCGTGCGATGCAAGATGTTAAAATGAACTAATCAGGAGATGAGCACTCTGCGCGCTTCAAACCGCTACGCGAAAGCCCTCTTGGACTTGGCACGTGAACGCCAGTCCTTGGACGTGATCAAAGCAAACAGCGACACGCTGCTAGCGGTCCTCAAGGAGAGCCGCGATTTTCGCGTGTTCTTGAAGAGCCCAATCATCAAACCTGAGCAAAAATTGAAGACGCTGGCTACAGCGTTTTCGAACCAACTCGATCCCTTGATGGATTTGTTCTTGGCCCTTTTGGTCAAGCACGGCCGCGAGGCACATCTTGAGGACGTGTTGGAAAAGTACACCAGCCTGTATTTGGCTGAGAAAAAGGTCGTTCGCGCAAGGGTTGCTTCGGCATCGCCTCTGACGGCCGAGCAGGTCTCCCAACTTTTGGGCTTGTTGCAGACCCCGGAGTCTTCGGACGTCCAATTAGAGCAGGTCGTCGACGAGTCCCTCATTGGAGGATTTGTACTTCGAGTGGCAGATCAGCAAGTAGATGCCTCCGTGGCATCCTCGTTGGCTAAACTCGAACGTGAATTCGAGAAAAATTTATACATCGCGGACTTTTAAATTCCCACCCCATGGCAGACGTAAAACCAGCAGAGATTTCAGCCATCCTGCGCCAACAACTTTCCGGTTTCGCATCCGATGCCCAGCTTGAAGAAGTAGGCACAGTGTTGCAAGTAGGTGACGGCATTGCCCGTGCCTATGGCATGGAAAACGCTCAATCGGGCGAACTCGTGGAGTTCGAGACAGGATTGCGCGGAATCGTTTTGAACCTGGAAGAAGACAACGTAGGTATCGTATTGTTGGGCGCCGCTGAAGGCATCAAAGAGGGCTCTACCGTGAAGCGTACGGGCGTCATCGCCTCCATCGAAGTCGGTGAGGGCATGTTGGGCCGCGTAGTGGACACGTTGGGAAATCCCATTGACGGAAAGGGCCCTATCGAAGGCACACGCTACAACATGCCGTTGGAGCGCAAAGCCCCGGGCGTTATCTACCGCCAGCCGGTAAATGAGCCCCTTCAAACGGGCATCAAGGCCATCGATGCGATGATTCCGATTGGCCGTGGCCAGCGGGAATTGATCATTGGTGACCGCCAGACAGGAAAGACGACGGTGGCCATCGACACCATCATCAACCAAAAAGAGTTCTACGACAAGGGCGAGCCCGTGTACTGTATCTATGTGGCCATTGGCCAGAAAGGTTCTACGGTAGCAGCCTTGGCGAAAAATTTGGAGGAAAAGGGCGCCATGGCCTACACCACAATTGTGGCGGCTAACGCGGCAGACCCTGCTCCCATGCAGTTCTACGCTCCCTTCGCCGGTGCCGCTATCGGCGAGTACTTCCGTGATACGGGCCGCCCTGCGTTAATCATTTACGATGACCTGTCTAAGCAGGCTGTGGCCTACCGCGAGGTGTCTTTGTTGCTTCGTCGCCCTCCAGGTCGTGAGGCCTACCCTGGTGACGTCTTCTACCTGCACAGCCGCTTGCTTGAGCGCGCGGCCAAGGTGATCAAGGATGACACCATCGCCAAAAACATGAACGACTTGCCTGAATCATTGAAGCCAATCGTGAAAGGCGGAGGTTCATTGACGGCCTTGCCTATTATCGAAACCCAAGCGGGTGACGTCTCGGCATACATCCCCACCAACGTGATCTCCATCACGGACGGTCAGATCTTCTTGGAGGCTGACTTATTCAACTCAGGCGTTCGTCCTGCGATTAACGTGGGCATCTCGGTTTCTCGCGTAGGGGGTTCGGCCCAAATCAAACCCATGAAGAAGGTGGCAGGTACCTTGAAGCTCGACCAAGCTCAGTACCGCGAATTGGAAGCGTTTGCCAAGTTCGGTTCGGATTTGGACGCAGCGACCATGAACGTCATCAACAAGGGTCGCCGCAACGTGGAGATCTTGAAGCAGAAGGTGAATGATCCGATGAGCGTTGAGAAGCAAGTTGCGATCATCTACATCGGCACAAAAGGCATGCTGAATGCAGTCCCCGTGGAGAAAGTGAAGGCGTTTGAAAATGCGTTTATTGCCTACATGGAGAGCAAGCACCAGGATGTTTTGGACGCCTTGCGCGGTGGTGCATGGGGCGATGCCCAAATCGAAGCGATCGAAAAGGCCGCGAAAGAAGTTTTGCCCGCCTACACTGCTTAATTCGTAGAAAAACAGACCCATGGCCAATCTAAAAGAGCTACGTAATCGCATCGCATCGGTGTCCAGCACCATGCAGATTACGTCTGCGATGAAGATGGTTTCGGCAGCGAAGCTGAAGCGTTCTCAGGATGCCATCATCCAAATGCGTCCGTATGCCGAAAAGCTGACGGCGTTGATGGGAAATGTCACGGCCACGCTGGACGCTTCAGAAAACCCTTACGCTCAGGAGCGCCCTATTCAGCGCGTGCTAATCATCGCGATGACGGCTAACCGCGGTTTGTGTGGTGCTTTCAACTCTTCGGTGATTAAGCGGACCAAAGTAGTCGCAGAAGCCTACGAAGCACAAGGGGCTACGGTCTCCGTGTTCACAGTAGGAAAGAAGTCGCGCGATCTCCTGAAAAAGACCATGAATGTGGTGGGTGAGGAGCTCGAAGTGGTCAACCAAGTTCATTTTGAAGGCGCTCAGCGCGTCGCCGAAGTGGCCATGCAAGGGTATGTTCAAGGCCACTACGACAAGGTCGTGATGGTGTACAACCAATTCAAGAATGCCGCCGTGCAGTTGCTGCAGGAAGAGCAGTTGTTGCCTGTACAGCCCGCTGCGAGTAGCGAGGGCCAAGCGGGTGATTACATCTATGAACCCACCAAAGTGTCTTTGTTGGAGGAACTAATTCCCACGAGCATCAAGAGCCAAGTATACAAGGCCTTGCTGGACTCACAGGCCTCTGAGCACGGTGCGCGGATGACCTCCATGCACAAGGCTACGGACAACGCCACCTCCATGCGCGATGGCCTCAAGCTTCAATACAACAAAGCCCGTCAAGCGGCCATCACAAACGAGATCCTCGAGATTGTCGGAGGCGCCGAAGCGTTGAATGGGTAAACGTTTAAAAGCGATTAATTGCACAAAGCGCGGCCCAACGGCCGCGCTTTGGCGTTATTATTGCCGCTAGATTTGTCATTGATGCGTTGGCCTACGATTACCTTACGGACCCGGATTTTTCTCGCCATGCTCTTGCTTGTCTTGGTTGGCTTTGGCGCAACGGGCATTGTGAGCGGCCTGCACTTCCGAGCGGAAGAAGTGGAATACCACCGAGACCGCTTGCTGCGCAAAGAACAGGCCATTGAATCTCATGTCGCCCATGAGCTGACACGCCAAGCACAGGGCCCCCTATCGACCGCCGTATTGCCCGATATCCTGAGCTCTGAGCTCTGCGCCATTGCAGATATTCACGGCATGGACGTAGCCCTTTATGCCATGGAGGGAAGCTTATTGCTGGCAAGCAATCCTGCACTCACCGATGATGGAACCTTCCCCATGCGCTTGCCGGAGGGCATACGCAACCAACGAAACAAGGTTTTGACCATACATCCTTCCTCAGACACCCTGCGTGAAGTGATGATTTATTCAACGGAAATCACCAATTCCGAAGGCCTGCCCTTAGCTATTATGGTTGTTCCATATACGGACGGGCGGAGCCTCCCCGTCGAGGATGAGGCTTTTTTCCGAGCCCTGGCCTACCTCAATATTGTTTTGTTTTTGGCGGCCGCCTACTTCGCATACCTGCTTTCACGTAGCATTACGCGCGGGTTGGATGCCGTGGGAGACGCCATGCGCTCAACACGAAGTACAGCGGACAAAAAGCGCGTCAAATGGGCATCGAAAGATGAGATTGGTGCCCTCATCGCAGAGTACAACCGCATGGTTGACATGACGGAAGAGCACGCCAAAGCCCTTGCTTTGGCCGAAAAAGAAAGCGCCTGGAAGGAGATGGCGCAGCAAGTGGCACACGAGATCAAGAATCCGCTGACTCCAATGCGCCTGATGACCCAGTTGCATGCCATGAATGCCGACCAACACACCCCTGAGTCCATCAAGGAATTCACCGAAGGGATGCTCGCTCAAATTGACGCCATGACGCAAATTGCTGGAGATTTTAGCCAGTTTACCCGGCTCCCTGCGCACGAAAGAAAAACGGTATCTCTGCGAAATCTCCTCAAGGAATGCCACGCGGCCTATCCGGAGGCCAGTTTACTCCTTCCGCGGGAGGGAGACTGGATAGTCCTCGCCAATGAAGAACAGCTATTGCGTGTGCTGAATAACTTACTCAACAATGCTTTTGAATCTGTGCCCGAAGGGCGAAAGCCCTTGGTATCCTTTGGGCTGCGTCTTGAAGAGGGGTTAGCACACCTCTTTGTCCGCGACAATGGTACCGGCATTCCCGATGGTCGATTGGAGCAAATATTCGAGCCCAAATTCACCACCAAATCCCGCGGTACGGGCTTGGGCCTGGCGATTGTCAAGACCATCGTGGAGAGCTTCCAGGGCCGCATTTGGGTCGATGAAAGCACGGAAGCAGGTACGGAATTCGTATTCAGCCTACCCTTGAAGAGTTAAGGGGCTAGGGAGCTAGTGGGCTAGAAGGCTCGGGATGCGCCCTGAAGCCAGGGAGCTAGAAGGCTCGCGCTTCGCGCTGTAGCCTTTATGCTTAAACGTTTAGTCTCTTTTCCTCTCAAATTTTGCTGTGGAACTTCGCTGCGCGCCGGGACTTTCGGTTGTTTTGCCAAGCCCTCAAGCCCCCTTAACCACAACATACAACTGCGTTCCCCCGAAGCGTTCAGAGAGAATCTCATAGGACCACGAGCCTTCGGACGCCTGAAGGCATTCCCTCCAAAAAGATTCAGAGCAATAGACCGAACCATAGGCGTCTTCGGAGAGGACATCTTCTAGTTCGCGCAGTGCAGATTCCTCCGTGTATGGGTGATAGACGAAGCGATTGGTTTGGAATTCGTGCAAGGTGAGAATGAGGGCGCCGCCTCGGCTGAGACGTCCCAGAAGGGTGTTCAGCGTGGAGCGAAAATCAGCTTCGGGCAAATGGGTAAAGACACTGCCGGCAAAAATCAAATCCACGGGTTGCTGGTCATCGGCGAGGGCCCCGAAATGGGTGATTTGAAAGGCAACGGCGGATGCTTTCGGGTCAGAAATTAAACGCTTAGAATGGGGGAAGCCCGCGGTCAAGAATCGTCCGACTCGGCCATAGCCTCCGCCAAAGTCTAGGATGCGGTCAGCATTTGGAGCGAGCGATTGGACTCTGAGAACGGCTTCTGCTCCCGTGTGAAAGTACTCGGACAACACGGTCAGGGTGTCCCCTCCGTGAACTTGAAAGGGATAGCGGAACATGGGGTCGCTTCGGTGAATGGCGCGAGAGCATGCATTCCAGGGCTCGCTGAGCCCCAAAGTATCCATTGTTGCACTCCAGGCTTCGTTCACGGCCTCGGAAGGAATGGGAAGCACTTCGGGCAGGGCCCATTGCTCCAAAGTGGCAAGGGCAGCGAGGCGTTTTTCAAGCAAGGCCAGCTTGTCACGGTTTTCACCGATGCCGATTTTATCTTGAAACCAGCGTTTTAGGGTCTTTTTCACAGGGTAAGGCCAGTGGCCAATATCTTTGGGGAAACCCCCAATTTACAACGATGGAATTTCCCCACCTGCATCTTTCGATTGACCAACGCGTTGCGACCCTCACGATTGAGCGCCCCGAGGCGCTAAACGCCCTAAACAAGGCTGTCATCCAATCCTTGCACCAAGCGGTTGAATGGCTGGACACGCAGTCGGAGGTCCGGGTCGTGATCTTGACGGGAAGTGGCGCCAAGAGTTTTGTGGCGGGAGCGGATATTGCGGAATTTGCCTCATTTGGACCCAAAGAGGGGGAGGCGCTCTCCGAAACGGGCCACAGGCTATTGTTTGATCGAGTCGCGGCCGCCCAAAAACCCTACATCGCGGCGATTAATGGCTATGCCTTAGGCGGGGGATTGGAGTTGGCGATGGCCTGCCATGTGCGGATTTCGTCCTCCTCGGCGCGTTTGGGCCTGCCCGAGACCTCCTTGGGCCTCATCCCTGGATATGGCGGAACGCAGCGGCTTGTGCAGCTCGTGGGGAAGGGTCGAGCCATGGAAATGATGTTGAGCGCCAGCATGCTCGATGCGGAAACAGCAGAACGGTACGGACTCGTCAATCAAGTGGTGGAGGGTGAACACCTTCTCGAAGCGGCGCAGGGGATGGCCGCAAAGTTTCTAAAGAATTCCGGCCAAGCGCATTCCGCGGTGATTCAAGCGGTCAACGCGGCCACAGAAGGGGGTCCAGGCTTTGCGGAGGAACAACGCATTTTTGGAGCCTGCTTTGGAACGACCGATTTTGCTGAAGGCACCACGGCGTTTCTCGAAAAGCGTAAGCCCAGCTTTTAAGTGCTTGGACTTCCCTAAATTGGGGAGACCTAAACGCACAGTATGAACTTTTTACAAATTGAACATGCGGTCTACGCCATGGGCTCTTCAGGCTGGTGGGGCGGCATCGGTATTTTTTCGCTGTATGCCGCGGTGATTTGGATCGCTGCCTCACGCTTACACGGAGAGGATGCACTGCGACGCTTTGAGAAGGGGTGGGGTATCGCCTTGCTGCTCTTATGGATTGGCAAGCACATCCACCTGGTCCAAGCAGACCTTTGGAACATTATGGACAATCTAGAGCTACACTTGTGCGGCTTTAGCCGGTTTTTGAGCATTTTTTTGTTGCTATTTGGTTGGCGATGGGCCTACTATCCCTTGTTCTTTTGGGGAATTGTGGGCGGATTTCACTCCTTGCTCACACCGGAACTAACCTCCGGCGACACCACCTACATGTACATCGAATACTATGTGGTACACGGCGGCATTCTGATCATTCCCTTGTACTTCCACTTCGTGCGCGGCATGCGCATTGGTCGTTGGACATGGGCCAAAGTATTGGCCATCAACCTGGGCTTGATGATTCCGATTGGTCTAGCCAACTATTTGACGGGCGGCAATTACATGTTCCTTTGCTCGCCCCCCAAAGTAGAAAACCCCTTGATCATTGGGGAATGGATTGACGGTATGCGCGTCTGTGTGGACGGCAGTTTTAATGCCTTTCCTGTCTACTTGGTGGGCTTTGTGGTGGCTGGAGCCGCCCATTATTTGCTCTTGACGGGCCTCTTTTGGCGAAGTATACGCGCGTCAGAATCCTAGAATCATGTAGCTTCATGCCCAGAAATGTGGCCTCCCCCGCCCAGCCGGCTAGACCAAGAATGCTTTAACCCTTCAACACGAACGAACGCACATCCTTATGAATCCTGATCACTATGAAATGGTACCCATTGAAGTGGGGTCCTTTGTTTGGTACGCCGGCTACGGCATCTTGCTGGCCCTAGTCGCCGCACTCTTCTTTTTTGCCCCCCGTGTGGGCGACCCCAAGATGGAAAAATGGGAAAAGTTTTTAGGTTGGTTTACGTTGGCCAATCTGGTGTGGTACACCGTCATGGCCCTCTTTGATGGCATTTACATGGTTGAAGAGTCCTTGCCGTTGCACATGTGTAGCTTTAGTCAAGTTTTGCTCTTTATTCACTTGGTCTACAAAAAAGATTGGGCATTTCAGCTTTTGGCTTTTTGGGGACCCTTGGGCGGCATCCAAGCCTTTTTGACTCCCGCCCTGGAGACCGAACCGACCTTCGGCTATGTGCTGCAATTTTATTTGGCGCATGGCTTGGTGGTTTTGGCTCCCGTTTATTTAATGGTTCATGGCGGGCGACGCTTGGCCAAAGACGGCGTTTGGAAAGTCATTATCCTAACCTTCTTGGTGGGGTATGCCATGATGGGCATTAACGCCTGGCTCGGCTCCAATTACATGTACGTGAACAACCCGCCCCCGGTGGACCACCCGCTGGTTCAGGGCGAGTGGCCTGGGTACCTGGTGTGGATTAAAATGGCCGTCATAGGATTATTCCTCGCGTTCTATTATGGGTTTCGCCGTTATTGGTCAGATCGTCCACTGAATTGAATTTTGCCTACCTTTTGAGGTATAACACAGTTAACCTCAACGGAATGAAAAAATCACTTTATGGCGGCATTTTTGTGTCGCTGGTTGCAGGAAGCCTATCTGCGACCGCCCAATCTGTCGATACGTCGATGTATTCCAACTTAGTCAAGCTGGAAGAAATCAAAGTGGTTGGCACACGTAATGAAAACCGCACCGTGCTTCAAACGCCGGTCCCGGTAGACGTTCTCCCTATGGCGACCCTAAGCCAGCAAGTGGGACAACTGGACATCAACCAGATCCTTCAGTTCAGCATTCCTTCATTTAATGCCAACAAACAGTCGGGATCCGATGGATCAGATCACGTGGACCCCGTGACGTTGCGCGGTATGGGCCCAGACCAAACGTTGGTTTTAGTCAACGGCAAGCGCCGCCATCAGAGCTCTTTGGTCAATATTTATGGAACACGCGGACGCGGCAACACCGGTTCGGACATGAATGCTCTACCTACCACGGCTATTGACCGCATTGAAGTCTTGCGCGACGGAGCGTCTGCCCAGTATGGTTCAGATGCGATTGCGGGCGTCATCAATATTGTCACCAAAAAGAATAAAGGCACGACCCTGACACAAGCGTTTGGAGTGGCCTCGCGTGGCGATGGCGGCTCGAGTTTAACGGGTCTAAATACCGGATTTGATCTGGCTGGCGGCTGGGTGAATGTTACAGCCGAATACTCTTCCAAGGCAAAGACTTTCCGCGACGCAGGGGACTACCGCGTGGAATTTGGCGATGCTTCGAGCACGAATGCCGGACTTTGGTTGAATTCCGAAATACCTGTGGGCGCTATGACGCTCTACAATTTTGGTGGTGTAAACAACCGTGTAGGAGACGCCTATGCCTGGACGCGTGATGCGGGTTCGGACCGAAATATTCCCAGTATTTATCCCGATGGTTTTTCTCCCCTGATTCAAGCGACCATCGGAGACATGTCCTGGACTACGGGTTTGCGTGGGGAACTAGCGGGTTGGAATGCGGATTTTTATGCTTCGGTCGGCCGCAACAACTTTGATTATTGGATTCACAATACGTTGAACCGCTCCATGGGCCCCACTACGCCTAAAGAATTTGCGGCGGGCGGCTTTGGATTGGGCCAGAACCTTGCAGGAACGACCTGGGATAAATACTTCGGCGAGTCCGGACACGGTGTCAACGTGGCCGTTGGGCTCGAGGCTCGACAGGAGTCCTATTACATCTATGCGGGCGAGGAAGGCTCTTGGCAGACCTATGATTCGGATTATCCCGGCGGCAGCCAGGGATTCCCCGGATTCCGTCCAAGCAATGAATTGAATGAGGGCCGCAACAATGTGGGCGCTTTCCTAGATGTGGAATGGGACGTTTCAGATCGCTTGATGATCGGGGGTGCTGCGCGCTTCGAGAACTACAGCGACTTTGGCCAAACGACCAATGGAAAGTTGGCTGCTCGGTATGCCATCAATGAGAAATTTGCGATTCGTGGATCGTTTTCGACCGGCTTCCGCGCTCCTTCCTTGGCCCAGTTGTACTTCAATAGCACGTTCACCAACTTTGTTTCAGGCGTTGCGGTGGAGTCGAAGTTGGCTAACAATGCAGACCCAATTACTTCGGCCCTAGGTATTGCCGCCTTGAAGCAAGAGACCGCCCAAAACATGAGCTTTGGTTTCACCGCCGCTCCAGCCCGTGGCATCACCCTGACTGTGGATGGCTACTCCATGGATGTGAAGGATCGTGTGGTTTTGACTGGTGGCTTTGGCGATGATGATCCGGATGTGGGAAGCATCCTCCAAGCCCAAAATGTGAGCTATGTACAGTTCTTTACGAACGCAGTAGACACGCGTACAACGGGCGTTGACATTGTAGCGACGTATGCCAAGAATTTGGCGGGCGGTATGCTCAACACGAGCCTGGCGCTTAACGTGAACAACATGACGATTGATCGAGTGTACACGAACGATCAATTAACCGGCAAGGAAGACTCCTATTTTGGGCGTCGCGAACAACTCTTCTTGTTGGCCTCTGCGCCACCAATGAAAGCGAATGTGGGCGTCAACTACACGAAGGGCAAGTGGTTTGCGTCTTTGCGCGGAACCTACTTTGATCGGATTGTCATTGAAGACTGGGTGGGTACGGATGACGTATACGATCCTCGCTTGACGTTGGACCTTTCATTGAGCTATGCGTTAGGTGCCAAGTTGCGCGCCACGGTTGGCGTTAACAACCTTACAGACCAGTTGCCTACGTTCCAGGACTCCGAAACGGAGACCGGCGGCATGTATGACGCGGTCCAAATGGGCACCATGGGACGATTCTTCTTCGGACGCATCACCTACTCCCTCTAAACGTTTAAAGCGCTTAGGTGCGAAATCCCGAGTCCTTATGGGCTCGGGATTTTTTATTCGAGGTGCTTGAGGGCTTCGCGAACACTCAAGCCAGACAGAGCACTTCGGTGCTCTTCGACAAAATTCCTGACCCACTCAGGGTCCTGCTGTGCATAAGCTCGAAGGGCCCATCCAATGGCTTTTCTATGAAAAAACTCTGTGGAGCGGATATGTGCACATATCGCTCGTCGTAAAAGGTCCTTGTCCGTCTTTTGGCGATATAGCACTTGGCAAATAATGGCGGTACGATTTAACCAAAGGTCATCCGAGGTGATCCATGAATCCAACCATGGGCCGAGCTCTTCGGGGTAGCGTTCTACTAAAAACCCGACGGGATGGGTGGCCAGAAAATCAACGCTATCCCACCAGGATTTTTCTCGAATCAAGTGCTCCATCCACGACAGATCTTTTGGGGTGAGGCGCCGTTCAAATTTCCGGATGAGGTCGAGGGCAACCATCTGATATTCCCTCTCGGGCAAGGCCCATAATGCACGACAAATACTTTCTAAATGGTGTTTTTCAGGAAGGTTTTCAGTCGAAAACAAGGGCTTGAGCAGGGCGGAACGCAGCGGCTTTTTAAGCCCTAGGAATGGAAATTGATTTTTCATATAGGCTTCCATAGTTCGCGAATCGGCTTCAATGCCTTGACCCTGAAGCGCATGGACGACCTCTTCCGCCCACGTTATGTGTCTCAATTGAGACGGCGCGTCACCTACCTTTACCATCTCCATGATGCAAGTTGTTTTTCGTTTTTTCTGGGTGCTTTTTTTGTTCGGAAGTTTGCCCGTTGGGGTGCATGCCCATTCGGCATCATCGCATCAAGATAAGGCGAAAGTCAGCCGGCAATTGGAGGAGATACAACGGTCTCTGATGGCATTGCAAAATAGCTTGAGAACCGTTCAAGAAACAGGGCGTTGCCCTGGGTGTCGCAAGGAAATCACAAAACTTGAAAAAGAGCTGGATGGCTTGGCGTGGTTCTTTGCTGCAACCAAACCTGCCTTGTTTGTGGATCGATACGCCAAGGATATCACGCAAATGAGAAAGTGGCTGGATACCCCGGATCAAGTGCCCGAGGTGTATTCGTTGGTGGGAGATTTAATGACCCTGTCTGCCTACGAATTTTTGCTTTTGGAGGATGTGATTTGGGATGAATCCTTTTGGTCAAAAGCCCAATCTGGCTGGCCAAGCCTAAGGTCATCTTTAACGTGGCCAAGTCTACGCATAAAGCGTGCAGAACGGGCATATAGGTCCGCGATGAAAATGAACCCTGGATAGCCAGGAATGCCCAGCCTCCGGGCAAAAGTTTATGCTTGGTGGTGGTTCTTTAAGAAGTGAGTAAATTCATGACAGAACCGCATCTTATAAACCATGAACAAGTCTTATTCACGTCGAGATATCCTAAAAACGCTAGGCCTTTCCATGGGCGCGGTGTTGCCCTTGTCTGCATGGGCAAAAAATGAATTCGGCGAATCCCTGATTATCCCCTCCGAAATTCACAAGCGACGCCTACCCAAAGGGGCGATTACCGCGATTACCTGTGGGGCAGGCAACCGTGGCAACGTCTATGGAAACTATGCGGTACAATTTCCCGAGGAGCTGGACATAGTGGGCGTCGCGGAGCCCATTGCCATTCGAAATGAACGCTATGCCGAAAAGCACAGCATTCCCAAGAAGAACCGGTTTACGACTTGGGAGCAGGTGTTTGCGCGACCGAAGTTCGCGGATGCGATTATCATCACCACCCCGGATGATTTGCATTATGGTCCTTGTATGAAAGCGCTCGAGATGGGCTACCATGTTCTCCTTGAAAAGCCTATTTCCCCCTCGGAGAAAGAGTGTCGAGACATCTTGAACGTGGCGGAAAAAACGGGCCGAATTGTAGCCGTATGCCACGTGCTCCGCTATGCGCCGTACTTTGAAAAATTGCGTGAAATCATGCAGTCTGACGCGCTGGGCAAAGTAGTTTCTGTTCAACACTTTGAACCCATTCAGCACGTGCATATGAGCCACTCTTTTGTGCGCGGAAACTGGCACAATTCTGTGGCGACTGCGCCCATCATTCTGGCGAAATCCTGCCACGATTTGGACATGCTGCGCTGGCTTGTTGGGAGTCCGGTTAAATCACTGAATGCCTATGGGGATTTGAGTTGGTTTACCTCGGAGAATGCCCCAGCCGGGTCTACCCCGCGCTGTGTGGATGGCTGCGCAGTGGAGGCCAACTGCCCCTATTCGGCCCTGAAGATTTACCACCGTGAAAGAACATGGCTCCACCACTTTGACCTTCCAGAGGACAAGGAAATGCATGGGGATGCCATCATGAATTACTTGCGCGAAAGCAACTACGGCCGGTGCGTGTACCACATGGAAAATGACCAGCCCGATCATTACACGATGAACATGCTTTTTGAAAATGGAGTAACCGCCGCATTTAATATGGAGGCCTTCACTTCGTACCATGGGCGCCGAACGCGCGTGATGGGCAGCATGGGAGATGTGGTGGGAGATATGACGCACTTCACGCACACGGATTTTCGGACGGGCGAGAAGACTGTTTGGGAGCAAAAAACGGATGGCCATGGCGGGGGCGACTGGAAGCTGGTGTCGGACTTCATCCAAGCGGTGGGGCATGAAGATGCCTCCCTGTTAACTTCCACGATTGGAGCGAGCATTGAGTCCCATTTGATGGGGTTTGCAGCTGAAAAGAGCCGTAAAGAAGGGGGCACGCTGAAGGGAGTTTAAGCCGTCTAAATCAGCAACGACTTAGACTAAATATTCTCTCATTTTATACTTTTTTAGTTAAGATGACTAATTTAAGGTGCTAATGGAGTGCCGGGAGCAAAATAGGATGGTACTAAGGGCCATAATTTTGACAGTCAACCTACTCATTCAGATATGAAGAAGTTTTGGATTTTTTGTGCGCTGGTATTTGCTGGGTTCTCGGGATATGGGCAGACGACGCTTGCGGCGGGAAATCTTGCCATAATTGGATATAAAATAAACCCAGGAAGCACAGTTGAGGGGCACTTGATTATTTTAGCCCGAACAGCAATACCCGCTGGTCAAAGTATTGGTGTCACGAATAAATTTTATTACGCAAATGCATTTCAAGACGTTTCAGCCAAAGGCTCTGGTTCGAACCGTTCATCATTACATGGGTATATATATGTAACCTTTAATGAGGGGGTATCCGCAGGCGAGGTATTCACGGTTACCTGGACTTCATCCACAGTTTTCTCCAGCAAAGGCACGGCCTATTTAACTGGGACATTTGATTTTGGAAATGTTGTTGAAAGAATTGTTTGGCTTTATGAGGGCACTATTCCAACATCTTCGCCCAATATTATTAATGCTTTAATGTATAGTGAGGGTTCAGGTAATGGGAATGAGTGGGATGACCACAATGATACACCTGCAGGAATAAGTTTTGCTAATGTTGCAGGACATACTTCGCCCTTTACGGCAATAAATCTCGATGTTTCAGGATCTTCTGATAAATGTGGAACATGGTACGATAATACAAGTTACCCTTCACTTACTGATGATTTAGGACAAACTTTTTACAAAATCACAAGTGGCTCTCCAGCCAACTGGTATTTTAATTCATCCGCAAGTATTAATTCATGTGATTTGGCAGAGGTTAATACAAAAGTGATAGACTACCTAGAAAGCAATATTCAATTGAACAGCCTAGTCCTTAGTTATGGAAAAAAAAGAGCAGGCTCGTCAAGCGTAGTTGATCCAGGGGTTTGGTATAAAAACGGTGTAGCACAATCATCAGGCTACAATCCTTGGGTTATTGAAACCGCCTCTAATTTAAAGACCTCAACAGTTTACATCTATGACGATTTTACCCTTGGATCATTTAGTTCTTCAATTAGTAGTAATTCCGCGGAGACTTTTTATGTCGGCGATCTGAGAATAGTTGATTCCGCAGGTTGTCCTGGCAAAGTAACCGTTTCGCCCGGAGACATTCTTGATATTCAATACAAGGTTTCCATGACGGATAAAGAAACGCAATCACCCACCAATATCTTACCAAAGATTAGCTTGTCTTCTAATGTGGATGCGTCCTCAAATCAGCATTATGGTCAGATGGCGCCAACTTCAGCCGTTTTATCGGGAAACTACGAGTACAAATTATATATTGCATCTCCGGGGTGGCACAGGATATATTCCCCAATTAGCACAACGTGGTCAAACGTAACCCCCTCATCAAGTTTTGTATTTACATACGGCTCTACAGGCTCAACCCGCAATATATATTATTATGATCCTGCAGGGCCATTAAATTCAAGCGGCGTTTCTCAATTCTGGCAATATGTATCCAGCTCGGACAATGCATCAGACCGCCCTGTTAATGTCTATTTTGCCCCAGGAGGGTCTGAAACCCCATGTGTCTTAACATTTAATGGCACATTGAAATATGCAGATTTGGACGCAGGGACGACCTTATCATCTAGCACCTCCTCGAATACACTAAATACTTCAAGTCCCGGGTATGGTGCACCTTGGTATGGCACAAATTACAATGGGTGGAATTTGTATGGCAACCATGGATTGAGCTTCGTAGACGTTTCTTCCTTAAAAACTAATTACTACGACCTAAGTCAAATTCCTAATGTGAGCATGTCCGTTTATGTGTGGGATCCGTATGATAAAACAAGCTCAATAGGAAGTTCAACGCTGAATAATTATTACATACACAACGGTCAAACCGGTGATTCAAAAGCCTTGTATATTCCCCCGTTTACAGCATTTTTTATTAACACAACAAATCCTGGCTCTGCTGCATATCCAATTGGACGAAAGGCAATGAGCGCGAGTAACCATACAGGTATCTCTAATAAAACTGCAGAGACAATTGGACTTGTAACTGTAGGTCCTACTGGGCTTGAAAATACCGTATTTGCTTCTCCAATACCTGAATCCCTCTCTAGTAAGAATTCACTGAATTACAACGCTGTTTCAAGCGGATTAGCGGAAGGAATTTTATATGTGCATGAGGATTCCAACTTTTACAGGATTAGACAAATTGATGAGCCGGTTTTATATAGAGAATTACCCCTTGCGTTTACAAGTGCGATTCAAAATGAAACATATACGGTAAAAAATCATGCGGATTTCCCAACGAACCTGAACAGTTATCTGATAGACTTTAAGGAGCAAAAAGTAATTGACTTAGGAAAGGCAGATTACTCTTTCGAAAGTGACACCTCAACCAACCTGAATCGTTTCAAGTGGATTCTTTCCAAGACGAGTATTGGAATGGATGAAGTATTTAAATTCAATAGTTTGTCTTGTTTTATTGACGGGAATGGCACGTTAAGAATTTCCAACTGTTTGGAAAGCTCAAGCATTGAGGTTATGGATGCCTTGGGAAATTCAATGGCCGTTATTCAAAAAGATTCAAATGAAAACGAAGCTCAAATAGAGGGGGTTAAATTTTGGCCTAAAGGCTTGTACGTGGTTAAATCGTCCAATGGCATGTGGCAAAAAATTATGGTCCTATGAAGAAGTTTTCTTTCCTGCTGCTTATTCTATCCGGACTTGTGGTTCATGGCCAAGACAAATGGGGTCATTTCACCTCCGATGGAGAAGATTTCTCTAAAACCTTTGAAGGCATGTTTGAGCCCCACCTGGACCCCGTGAAAATCTACATGCCCCAAGAAGTCGGTAACCCCGCCGTACCTTTAGATGGCGGCCTTACCGCCCTCTTGATAGCTGGAGGAGCCGCGGGCTACCGTCAATACAAAAAGAAAAAGAAGGCATGAACGCACTTCTCCAATGGGCGGCCAACAACCGCCCATTTTTGTTCTTTATCGGAAGGTTTCTCATCACCTTTTTTGGGCTCAGTATCCTATATGCCCTGTACTTGAAATACGTTGAACTGGAAGGGGACCTGGACCTGGTGACCTACTGGGTCAGCCGAGGCAGCCATGAGCTAGCGCGTGCTTTGGGCGTGGCGGATTGCGAATGGGCGTGTTTTATGGATGGCTGCTATGTGGGTCGTCCAGGGCACATGGTCAACATTTTAGAAGGGTGTAATGGCTTGAAACTCGCCATTGTGTATGCGGCGTATGTCATAGGCATTGGAGGTTGGAACTGGAGATCCCTCCTCCAAATGGCCGTCGGCTTGGTCGTTGTGCAGTTTTTCAATGTGATCCGAATCGGAAGCCTCATCGCTCTTCGGGACGGCGGGGGAGACATGTATTTCTACTTTTTGAAATATGTCTTTGGCGTTTGGATCTACGGCAGCGTCATCGTCCTGTGGCTACTCAAACCCCGAATTGATCGATGGCTCGGACAGAAGTAAGCGCGCGCGTCTTTTGGGCCTGGACGATTGGCTACTTGATGTTGAGCATACTGCTTTCCATCATCGTTGGCGAGCAAAGCCACGAGGCGGGGGTTCACAACTTGCTGGAAACGAATGTGCCCTTGAACGTGCTGTATTCGGGTTTAAAAATTCTGTTTGGAGCGATTTATTTGTGGGGATTGAAAAGGTCTACCCTCGAAATCATTGGACTCATAGGATTTGCATTGCTGGTTCGGCTCTTTGCTGAAGGCACTTTTACCATCGCATTGATCGCGGCCATGATGGGAGAGCGCGTGGTCCAAGCGGCCAAGACGATAAAGTGAATTTGGCCTGTGTACCCATAGAAGGAAGGCATTCGCCATCCGACATTTTGATGCGCAAACGCTTGAAATGAACCCCGCTACGAACAAAAAACCCCGCCATTTCTGGCGGGGTTTCGTGTTTATTGGCGGGCGCTGCTTAGTGCGCCACCTGGAAGGACTCAGAACCGTGGTAGCTCTCCGTATTCCATACCACAAAGTATAGACCGGGGGCAAAGGTCGCGACATCCACTCCGGGAGTGCGAGAATTGCTCAAATCAAAGCTGCCGGTGGTAACCGTTTGGCCTAGCGCATTGATGATGCGGTAATCGGCTTGAGGCTCTTTCACGCCGCGGAAATCCATGGTGATCCAAGAATTGGCGGGGTTGGGATAGAGCCCCACTTTTGGCATGAAGCCCTCGTCCAATCCCACCGCGCTTTGGGTCAATTCAAAGGACTGGTAGATTTCCTTAGTCGAATTGTCTTGAATCCAGACCATGACACTCAAGTCGCTAAATTCCTCCACCGTATGGGCAATGGCATGGTTCACCGGTGCAGTGGCATTGGCGGGAAGCGTGTAGCTGCCGTTAAACGTGTAGTTCATGGTTTTGTGGATGGTCTGACCTTCCGTCATGCCGTTAATCATGGTACCGGTTTGATCTGGGACAAACTTTTTGAATACATGATGGAAAATGGTCTCCCCGTTTGACTTCACGTTGTTATCCGTGGATCGCTCAAAGATGGCCACATTGAGGGTGAGATTTTTGTTGGTGCTCACCATCGGGTCGATATCAAACTCCATGTGTACCGTTTGGCTATCCACGTAGTAGAAGCCGCTGATCTCAACGAATGAAGGCTCGGATTTGAAGTCATTTAAAATGGACTGCGTGATCTGACCAGCATGACCATTCCAGCCGCCGTCAATTTGGGCATTGGGGACCGAATTCACCCCGTAGAATGTGCGCTTTGTGCCCGCTTCTTGCGTGTAGTAGGGGTCTCCTGATCCGGGCCAGCTCATTTGGTATTTGATAAAGTTGTAATCACCGGCCGTTTGCTGACCCATCAAGGCGGTAAACGTGGTGTTTGCGGGGGCACAAGGGCCACATGTGCTCGAAGTGAACACCTCAATCAAAGGAGCGCGTACAGCAATTTGGCTCACCACGACTACTTGCTTGGTAACGGTGTCGTTATTGGGTACGTCGTCGGCAGAACCGTTGGGGTTGCTGGTCCAAAAGGTGATGTCGTAGGTGCCTACTGAACTCGGGGTCCATGCCGTTGGGTGGGAGAGGCTACTGCTTGTTCCGCTCGCAATGTTCAAACCTGTCAATGAACCCGTAACGGGGGTGCCTCCATTAATGGAGTAATTCACATTGGCAGAGGTGATCGCATTCGCACCACCGTTCAAATAGTCGGCCGACACGGTGAAGGGGGCATTGCCCAAAATCAAAAAGTCTGCCGTGGTCACCGCATTTCCTACCAAGTTGTTGGCAGGCTGGCTACCGGGGATGAACTCGTAGTAGTGGTTGTCCGCAGGGGTAGCATCCGTGGTAGCCAAAGGCGAAACGTTGGGAGAGCCCGCCACGCTGTAGGCCGTGGTGCTGTTCACTTGGATACCGATAGAGAAGGAAGCGGACGTACAGCTGTTCCGCTGGTCGACGACATAGATCTTGTTGCTTGTTTCCTCCATGACAATGCTCCAATAGGTCCAGCAGCTGCTGCCGTACGCGTCGTAGGAGGCAAAGAACACCCAGTGTTGGCGGTTGGGCGCCGTTCCAAAGGTCTTCTTGACGATGATGTCGTTGGCACCAGGACCGGCCAAACCCCAAATACAAACGGATTTATCTGGGATGTTGGCATTGGGGAGCGCCGCCTTGGTATAAGGAGGCGGGGTGGTTGCCGCTGTGTCAAAGGTCAAGACGCCAGAGGTGCTCACTTTGTAGTGTGTCACCGCAGAGCCATTAAAATTGAAGGCAAAAGGAACCGCATTGATGCTGGACCACTGGGGCGTAGAAGCTCCCGGACTAGAAATGGACGTCCATGTCGTGGAAAGACCTCCGCCGACCGGGTATTCGCTGTCTGCGTTCAGTCCACCGGGGTTGCCGTTGGTGGTGCTTGGCAGATAATAGTACTGTGCCTGGGCGGACATCCCCAAGGTCACGATGGCCACCAGGGCCCAAAGTGTTTTAAGTTGTTTCATCGTCAAGGTGTTGAGTTAGAGTAAAGATAAGGAGAGGAAGTGTCCGGTACGGGCACTAGAGTTTCACTAGCTTCAGAATTTGGGCGTTTGTGTTGGACCTGATGTGGGCATGGTAGAGCCCTGAGGGCCATTCCGTGGCGTTCACTTCCATTCGGCCCGAACCTTCCCTTTTCAGGACGCAACGCCCCTGTGTGTCCATCAGAGTTAAGTGGTAGGGAGCTTCATCTTGGGGCTGAATGACCCAGGTGTCCGCCGTCGGATTGGGAGAAGCGAGAAAGGCTATTTCTGAGGAAGGCTCATCCATAGAGAGTCCAACATTTGCAAACTTGACCTCGTCAAAGTAGAAGGTGGAGGACGCGCTGCCATTGCCCACGTTGGTGCTTCCAGCTGTGAAATCAAAGAGGAAGGCCAGTTTGGTTAGATCTGTTGGAGCATTGGTAAAATCAAAAGAAAGGAGTTCCCATTCTCCTGTTTTGGTCGTTTGAACGCTTCGTTCCTCGCCCCAGAATGGTTTTTCCGCCTTCAAGGTTACATAGGTGCCAATGGGCGCCGAGGTCCACACCTTCATGGTAATCACAGGATGATTGACAAAATCCAAGGTGTTCGAAAACTCGATGACGGTGCCCCCATAGGGTGCCCCCAAATAGCGCACGACTCTACCCACCAGGCTGCTTTGATTTAAGGCGGAGACATCCGGGTTGGCGACCACCAACATAGTTGCGCTTTCAAAACAGAAGAAATGGTCCGCAATGGTTCCCGCCTCAAAGGTGATCGGCAAGTTGGGCCGGAGGGGCGCAATTGGTGCGCTGACTTGTTGGATGTCGTCAAAATAAAAGGTCTTTCCGCCCCCACTTGTAAAGGGTTGCGGCATAATGACGAGGTCTGCACTTCCCGTTGGTGCGGGAATGCCAAAATCAAACTCCAAGGTTTCCCACATACCACTTACGGTCGTGACGGCATCTACCTCGCTCGTGTAGGGACTCTCTAATTTTACCTTGATGACTGTTCCAGCGGGCTCCGTGGTGTACACTTTCATGGACAATACACTGGTCGCAGCGCTTGAAAAGTTTAACGAGGATACGTTGGTTATTTTCCCACCTGCCCACAGGTCTCCGGCAGTCACCTTGACAATTTTTGCCACTTGAGAACTGGAATTTCCCACAGCGCTAGGGTTGGACACGATGGTAAACGTGGCATTGTCATAGCCGACCATGCCAGCCGTCGCGGATTCAAAATCAAAGGGCAAACTTTGCGCAAAAAGGCTAGAAAAGCATAATGCGAAGAGACCCGTGCATAGGTGTTTTGACATGATAAGTACCCCAGCGGGTAGATTAAAAATGGATAGGTGGGAAAACACTCCCAACCTTTTGGAAAAGATAGTCCTTTACAGCGCTGAGGCAGGGAAACTTTCAGATGACTTTTTCGAATACCTTTCAGCCGTGTCAAATCGCTCCATTTTATTTTATTTGAGCATTTTAGTGCTTGCTTCGTGCGAACGCTGGGAGGATTATCGTGCTCGATGGGTGGGATCCTTTTCAGGACAAGTGGAATTGCACAGCCAATACCCCACATCCGTGGGTGGAAATTGGATCATGTTTGACACGAGTTACACGCAAGACTGGGTCATTCACGTGGAAATGGATGGAGACAGCTCCTTGTTGATGACCGGGACGCGCGCGGGGGAGGTCGCTAATTTTGGCACAGTTCAAGTGCCTCCGACCGGGGCTTTTTTACGCCAAACAGGGGGAGGTAGCAGTTATGCCGAACTGCGACTTCAATTCTCCCCAGACAGCCTTTCTTGGTATAGCTTCAACAAATGCGGAATACCCTGTTCCAGCTGG